>k87-12482_pt1 | contig 15816 bp, 12 predicted proteins | sample MGYA00084030_6733316 | MGnify analysis MGYA00084030 | reverse complement strand
GATGTCGGCGCCGACATCACCGCGGTGATGGAACAGATGACGCACGATTTGCCGCCCGGCTACCGCTTCGAGGTCGAGGGCCAGAACCGCGACATGCAGGAATCGATCTACTACGCCGGCGTTGCCATTGCGCTGGCGGTGATCTTCATCTACATGGTGCTCGGCTCGCAGTTCAACAGCTTCCTGCACCCGATCGCGATCATGACCTCGCTGCCGCTGTCGCTGATCGGCGTGTTCCTCGCGCTGTTCCTGTTCCGCGGCACGCTGAACATCTTCTCGATCATCGGCATCGTCATGCTGATGGGCCTGGTCACCAAGAACGCGATCCTGCTGATCGACTTCATCAAGGTGGCCACGGAAAACGGCATGGAGCGCACCGAGGCGATCCTGCAGGCCGGCCGCACCCGCCTGCGGCCGATCCTGATGACCACCGCGGCGATGGTCATGGGCATGATGCCGCTGGCGCTGGGCCTCGGCACCGGCGCCGAGCAGCGGGCACCGATGGCGCACGCGATCATCGGCGGCATCATCACCTCGACGCTGCTGACGCTGGTGGTGGTGCCGGTGATCTACACCTATCTGGATGATCTGACGCGATGGGTGAAGAAGTTGCTGCACATGAACACAGGAACCAGCAACAGCGGCAACTGACTCACGTCGCACCATCGGCTGTTGCAGGAGCGCCTTCAGGCGCGATGCTCTTGATCTTCACCCCCAGCGCCGCGCGTACTCCGCGCGGCGAGGTGCCGGTCCGCGCAGGAATTTCGGCCTGTGGACGACGCGGTAAGAGCGGAGAGCAAGAGCGGTCGCGCCTGAAGGCGCTCCTGCATAAAGCAGGAATCAGACGGGGCGCCGGCCCGCGAAGGCGTGGGCCAGCGTGCCCGAATCGGCGAATTCAAGTTCGCCACCCATCGGCACCCCGTGGGCGATGCGCGATACGGCAACACCCGGCGCGGATGCGCTGATCGCTTCCGCGATGTAGTGTGCGGTCGCCTCGCCTTCCACCGTCGGGTTGGTGGCGACTATCACTTCCGAGACACCGGCCGCCACCCGCGCCAGCAATTGCGGCATGCCGATCTCGTCCGGGCCCAGCCCGTCCAGCGGCGACAACCGCCCCATCAACACGAAATAACGCCCGCGGAAAGTCCCCGCCTGCTCGATCGCGATCACATCCGCCGGCGTTTCCACCACGCACAGCAGCGCATCGTCGCGCGAACGATCCAGACAGATCTGGCAGAGATCTTCCTCGGTGAAATTGCGGCAGCGCTGGCAGTGCCGGACCCGCTCCATCGCCGCCAGCAACGCGGCCGACAAGCGCCGCCCGCCGTCGCGATCGCGCTCCAGCAACTGCAACGTCATCCGCTGTGCCGATTTCGGGCCGACACCGGGCAGCGCGGTCAGGGCGCGCACCAGTTCCTGGATCAGCGGGGAGTGTTTCAAGATCGGATCAGAACAGTTTCATGCCGGGGGGCAGCGGCAGGCCGCCGGTCACGCTGGCCATTTTCGTTTCCTTGATCTTCTCGATCCTGTGCACGCCGTCGTTCATCGCCAGGGCGATCAGGTCTTCGAGGATTTCCTTGTCGTCCTTGAGCAGCGACTCGTCGATGCTGACCCGCTTCACCTCGAAGCGGCCGGTGAGCGTAACCTTGACCAGGCCGCCGCCGGACTCGCCGGTGGCTTCCTGCTTGAGGATTTCCTCGTTGGCCTTCTGCACCTTGTCCTGCAGCATCTGGGCCTGTTTCATCAACTGGTTGATGTTCACGCGGCGGCTCTCACTCAGTGGGCTTGATGGAGCCCGGCAGCAGCCGGGCCTCGAAAATCTGTTGCAGGTCGCGCACGTTGTCGTCGGCGCGGATCGCCGCCTCGGCCGCGGCGAGTTTTTCGCGCGCGCGGCGGTCGGCCGCCATGCGCGGCGTCTCGCCCAGCAGGGGGCGGTTCACGAACTCGAGTTGCACCGTGCCGCCAACCTGCGCCGACACCGCAGCAGTCAATGCGGTGGCGACATGATCACGCAGCAGGATATCGCTGCCGGGCGCAACCACCAGCGTCCAGCGCCCGTCCCCGCGCGCCTCCAGCGCGCAGTTGCGTGCCAGCGCGAAGGCGTCGCGCGGCAAATCGCCCAGTTGCGCCACCAGCGCATCCCATTCGCGCGCCAGCGCCACCAGGTTGCCGCCGGGTACGGTCGCCGGGATTGCCGCGGGCGCGGGCGGCGAGTCGTTGGCAGGAATCGACTGCGGCTGCGAACGCGGCGCCAGCGTCACCACTTCGGCCAGCGGTCGCGGCGCGATGGCGGTCGCCGGCAGTTCCGCGCGCACGGGCTCGGCACGCATCGCGGAGGAAGAAGTCACCGGCGACGACGCGCGCGCCGCCGGTTCAGGCTTTTTTGCCGCGCTCTCCCCACCCGCGACTGCGCCGCCGCCGATCGTTGCCGCCGGTGGTGTGCCCACCGGACGGAATGCCAGCATGCGCAGCAGTGTCATTTCCAGCCCGGCGCGCGCATCCGGCGCCAGCGGCAGGTCACGGCGACCCAGCAGCGCCGATTGGTAGTACAACTGCACGTCGGCGGCGGAAATTCTGGTCGCCAGCGCGTTTACCACCTCGCGATCGCCACGGCTGTCGTCGATCGCGTCCGGCACCACCTGCGCGACACCCACGCGGTGCAGCAGCGAGGTCAGCCCGGCCAGCAGGTCCGACCAGTCGGGCGCGTTTTCGGAAACGGTTTCCACCGCGGCCAGCACCGCCTTCGCGTCGCCGGACGCCAGCGCCTGCCCCAGTTGCCACACGTACTGGCGATCGACGGTGCCGAGCATCGCCCGCACCTCGTTGCCGGTGAGCGCGCCGTTGCCGTGGGCGATCGCCTGATCGGTCAGCGACAGCGCGTCGCGCATCGAGCCCTGCGCGGCACGCGCCAGCTCCCACAGCGACGGCTCTTCAAACGGGATTTTTTCCGCCGCCAGCACCGTCTTCAGGTGATTGACGATGCGCTCGGCGGTCATCGCCTTCAGGTTGAACTGCAGGCAGCGGGACAGGATGGTGACCGGCAGCTTTTGCGGGTCGGTGGTCGCCAGCAGGAACTTCACATGCGGCGGCGGCTCTTCCAGTGTCTTCAGCAAGGCATTGAACGAGTGCGCCGACAGCATGTGCACCTCGTCGATCAGGTACACCTTGTAGCGGCCGCGCGTGGGTGCGTACTGCACGTTGTCCAGCAGCTCGCGGGTGTCTTCCACTTTTGTGCGCGAGGCCGCATCAACCTCGATCAGGTCCACGAAGCGACCCTCGTCGATCTCGCGGCAGGTGCTGCATTCGCCGCAGGGATTCGAACCGATGCCGCGCTCGCAGTTGAGGCAGCGCGACAGGATGCGGGCGATGGTGGTCTTGCCGACGCCGCGGGTCCCGGTGAACAGGTAGGCATGGTGCAGGCGGTCATGGTCCAGCGCGTTCTTCAGCGCCTTCTGCACATGCTCCTGCCCCACCAGCTCCTCGAAGCGGCGCGGCCGGTACTTGCGGGCGAGAACCTGGTAGCTCATGGGGCGGGCATCGGCCGTGGGAAACAGGCTGCCAATGCTACCGGAGCCGACCGCTTTTCGTAGGTCCGACTTGTAGGTCCGACTTGTAGGTCCGACTTCAGTCGGACATCCCGAGAACAAAATAGGTGGAGAACCCTGCCAGCCACACCCCGGCACACGCCGGGCCGCTACCGTTGCTGCCTTCCGGCCCTGGCGGAGTTCACGGCTGGTCGTTGCGGGGGGACCGACAGGGCCTCCATAGCGACACACCCTTGCGGGTGGTGAAACGCCCCTGTGCGGGGAGGCGCGCATTGTCGGGGTCGAGTTGCGGTAGCGCAAGGGTGGAAGGGCTTCCGCTAGAATCAGCGGCCACTCCCCTGCCGATCTGCTCCCTCCGCCACCCATGTCCACGCAAAACCCCAAAGTCGGCTTCGTCAGTCTCGGCTGCCCCAAGGCGCTGGTCGATTCCGAGCGCATCCTCACCCAGTTACGACTGGAGGGTTACCAGGTCTCCGCCAGTTACGAAGATGCCGACGTAGTGGTGGTGAACACCTGCGGCTTTATCGACGCTGCGAAGCAGGAGTCGCTGGATGCGATCGGCGAGGCGCTGAAGGAAAACGGCAAGGTGATCGTCACCGGTTGCATGGGCAAGGACGCCGAGCAGATCACGAACGTGCATCCCGGCGTGCTGGCCGTCAGCGGCCCGCAGCAGTACGAGGCCGTGGTCAACGCCGTGCATATTCATGCGCCGCCGAAAAAGAACCACGACCCGTTCATCGACCTGGTGCCGCCGCAAGGCATCAAGCTCACCCCGCGCCACTACGCCTACCTGAAGATTTCCGAAGGCTGCAACCACCGCTGCACCTTCTGCATCATCCCGTCGATGCGCGGCGACCTGGTATCGCGCCCGGCCGGCAGCGTGCTGGAGGAAGCCGAGCGACTGGTGAAAGCCGGCGTCAAGGAACTGCTGGTGATCTCGCAGGACACCTCGGCCTACGGCGTCGACCTGAAATACAAGACCGATTTCTGGAACGGCCGGCCGGTGAAGTCGAAGATGTTCGACCTGTTCGATGCACTGGGCGACCTGGGCGTGTGGGTGCGCCCGCACTACGTCTACCCGTATCCGCACGTCGACGACATCATGCCGTTGCTGAGCAGCAGGAAAATCCTGCCGTACCTCGACATCCCGTTCCAGCACGCCAGCCCGCGCATTCTCAAGCTGATGAAACGCCCCGGCAGCGCCGAGAAAACCATCGAGCGGATAAAAAACTGGCGCCAGCAAGTGCCGGGACTGACCATCCGCAGCACCTTTATCGTCGGCTTCCCCGGCGAAACGGAAGCCGAGTTCGCCGAGTTGCTCGACTTCCTCGAGGAAGCGGAAATCGATCGCGCCGGCGCCTTCATCTACTCGCCGGTGGAAGGCGCGCAAGCCAACGCCCTGCCCGATCACATCGACAAGGACATCCAGGAAGAACGCCTGCAGGCGTTCATGGAAACACAGGCGCGGATCAGCGAGCGCAAGCTGGAGAAAAAACTCGGCCACACGATCACCGTGCTGGTCGATGAAGTCGACGAAGAAGGCGCGATCTGCCGCTCGGCCGCCGACGCGCCGGAAATCGACGGCCACGTCTACCTCGATGACGCCGCCGGCCTCAAGCCCGGCGATTTCGTCGACGTAAAGATCGTCGACAACGATGAACACGACCTGTGGGGCGAACGCGGATGACGGCACCGGCCATGAGCAATACTTCCACAGCACCGCTGTTCGATCACGCGCAACTGCGTGCCGCCCAGGACAGCCTCGCCCGGCTGGCATTCCCGCTCGCCGTGGAACCCGAATTCCAGCGCGAATACAACCAGCAATCGATCCTGCAGGTGATACGCATCCTGCCGTGGATCACCGCGCTCTATCTCGGCATCGGCGTGCTGATGCTGGCGTTCCCGATGCCGGGCCCGGAAATCGCTACCTGGCGCGACAACGCCCTGCTGCCGGTCGGCGCGGTGCTGGCGTTCCTCTGGATAACACTGGCGCCACGCCGGCTCGACGCCTGGATCAACCCGATCCTGGTGACGGCGCTGGCCATCGCACTGATTGTCGTCACCCGCTGCGTGTTCCTGATCGAGGGCAGCGCGCTGGCGCGCTACACCTCGTACAGCGTGATCTACCTGGTGCTGATCACCTTCGCACTGTCGCGCCTGCGCCTGCGTTACGCATTGGCAACCACCGGCCTGGCGCTGGCCAGCGTCGTACTGTCCGCATTCGCCGAGAACCTGACGCCGGACTGGCTGGCGTTCAGTCAGTATTTCCTGTTCAGTTCCGGTTTCTGCGCGGTGCTCGGTTACCTGCTGGAACAGCGCGAACGCGCCGACTGGCTGCACCGGCAGCAACGGGCGCTGGAAGTGCATGAACTGTCGATGCTGCGCGCCCGCGCCGACGCCGGGAGCCGGCGCCAGCAACGCCTCGGCGACTACCAGCAGTGCATCAGCGGCAACCCGACGCCGAACGAGATCGTCAGTCGCACGCTGTCGTTCCTGATCGACAACACCGGCGCGCAGGTCGGCACCATCTTCGTGGCGCAGGGCGAGCGGCTGCTGCGCGCCGCCGCCTCCGGCATGAGCGGCGATGCGCGCCTGGCAAGCGATCTCGGCCGCGGCGAGACCCTGATCGGCCAGGCCGCCGACAACCGGCGCCGGATGCGGCTATTCCACCTGCCGGAGGATTACTGCGTCATTGCGACCGCCACCGGCTCGGCACGACCGGCGGAACTGCTGATCGAGCCGGTGCACCGCGAAGGCAAGACGCTGGCCGTGATCGAACTGGGTTCGCTGCAACGCTTCAGCGACGAGGTGATCGACCTGGTCGATCACCTGGCACCGGTCATGGCCGGCGCACTGATCGCGGCGATTGCGCGCGACGCGTTGACCGGCGTCGATTTCGATATGATCGACAATCACCAGACCAACGCGCCCTCGACCTACCTGATCTGACGTCCCGTCCCGATCGCCAGGAGACTGCCATGAACTATCGCTTCAGCCGCCGCCTTGATACCGGCTTCGAGGACGCGCTGGTCGCCGTCACCCGCGCGCTGGAGAAAGAGGGTTTCGGCATCATCAGCGAGATCAACGTGACCGATACCCTGCGCAAGAAGCTGGGCATCGAGTTCCGTCCCTACAAGATTCTCGGCGCCTGCAATCCGCAATTTGCGCACCGTGCCATCGAGTCGGAACCCGACATCGGCGTGATGATGCCCTGCAACGTGGTGGTACAGGATTTCGGCGATCGCGTCGAAGTCGCCGCGATCAATCCGCTGGTGGCGATGCGCGCGGTCGGCAATGCCGATCTGGTGGAATTCGCCACCGCGATCAGCGCAAAGTTGCAGCGGGCGATCGAGAGTTTGTGAAAACGCAGGTCGGACGCAGGTCCGACGCAGGTCCGACGTAGGTCCGACGTAGGTCCGACTTCAGTCGGACTTACCCCCCCCCGCCCGCTGTCCGACTGAAGTCGGACCTACATCACATTGCCGGGTGTCCGACTGAAGTCGGACCTACATCAAATTGCCCGCTGTCCGACTGAAGTCGGACCTACGGCGGGCAGACCACCCCCGTTCCGCCCAATCCGCAATAGCCGCCGGGATTCTTCGCCAGGTATTGCTGGTGATACGCCTCGGCGTAATAGAACGCCGAGGCCGCCCGGATCTCGGTGGTGGGCGCACGGTATCCCCGCGCCGCCAGCGCCTGCGCGTAGCGATCGCGAGAGACTTCCGCCGCCGCACGCTGTTCGTCATCGAAACAGTAAATGCCGGAACGGTACTGGGTACCGATATCGTTGCCCTGGCGCATGCCCTGCGTCGGGTTATGCGCTTCCCAGAACGTTTTCAGCAACATTTCATACGGCACGATTGCCGGGTCGTAAATCACCAGCACCACTTCGTTGTGGCCGGTGCGGCCGCTGCACACTTCCTCGTAACTCGGGTTCGGCGTCAAACCGCCGGCATAACCGACGGCCGTCGAATAGACGCCCGGCAACTGCCAGAACTTGCGTTCGGCGCCCCAGAAACAGCCCAGCCCGAACAGCGCCGGCCGCAAGCCCGCCGGCCAGGGGCCTTGCAGAGGATGGCCGTTGACGACATGCGTCGCCGGCACCGGCATGGGCGTGCTGCGTCCCGGCAGTGCTTCAGCAGCCGTCGGCAGTCTCACGGAAAATCCGGACATGGCAGCACCCTCCCGCGCGGCGTTATGCTCCCGCGCTCCCCATTCTGCGGGCACACAACGCCATCGTGAACAGCCTGAACGCACGTTTTCTCGGAGTCGGCAACGCCGGCAACCGGGAGCTGGGCAGCGCGGCGCTGGTGATTGGCCGCCGCGAAGCCGCGACGACCGTTCCCCTGCTGCTGATCGATTGCGGCCCGGACACGCTCAACGCCTGGGTTGCCCGCTACGGCGCGCTGCCGACTGCCGTGTTCATCACCCACACCCATTTCGATCACATCGGCGGGCTGGAGCAACTGTTCTACCGTGCCTGCTTCGCGCCGGAAGGCCGGCGCCACGACATACGCCTGTTCGTGCCGGCACCGCTGGTGGCGCACCTGCACCAGCGCATCGCCGACTACCCGAACAACGTCGCCGAGGGCGGCGTGAATTTCTGGGACGTGTTGCGGATCGTGCCGGTGGCGCGCCGCTTCTGGCTGCAAGGGCTCGATTTCCACGTCTACCCGGTGCGCCACCACGGCCCGGACTCGGCATTCGGCCTGCACCTTCCCGGCGCGTTCTTCTACAGCGGCGACACCCGGCCGCTGCCGGAGTTGATGGGCACGGTCGCCGCCCGTGACGAAACCGTCTTCCACGACTGCGGGCGGATCGGCAACCCCTCGCACAGCGGTCTTGATGATCTGCTGCGCGAATACGACGCGGCCCTGCGCCCGCGCCTCGTCGCCTACCACTACGGCACGCCCGACGACGCCGCGGCGATTCGTGCCGCCGGCCTGCGCGCGGCGACCGTCGACGATATTTTCGAATTGCGGAGCCCCGAATGAACAACGCCTACCGCCCCGGCAGCGAATTCTCTCCGATCACCGACTTCGACGGCGCGCGCGCCGCACTGCGCCCGGCCGAGCGGCTGGCGGAAGTACAACGCCGCGCGGAAATCTTCCGCGCGCGAATGCTGACCCACAGCGACGTGCTGTATTACCGCAGCATCAACCTGATCGCCGTGCCCTACCCGGTACGCTACGGCCTGCGCGATGCCACCACCGTGCTGACGCCGTACATGAACATCCTCAACCGGATGTTCGTGATCCAGTACGAAACGAAAGCAGGGGTAAAGACGCTGCTGTTCAGCCCGTCCGACATCACCGCCAACGCCGGGACCCCGTTCTTCCGCCAGCTGGCCGGCACGCGCATGCGGCCGCTGCTGGAAAAAATCCTGGTGCCGTTCCGCCGCACGGTGGAGGAAGCGCTGGCGATGACCGGGATCTCGCCGTCGCAGGTCGACTATGTTTCGTACGATCACCTGCACACCCAGGACCTGCGCAAGTGGCTGGGCATCCACGGCCGCAAGGGTTACTTCCCGAACGCGAAATTGCTGGTGATGCGCCGTGAGTGGGAAGCGGCGAAAGGCCTGCTGCCCAGCCAGGCGCTGTGGTATTGCCCGGATGGCATCGCCGATGTCGACGCGCAGAAAGTGCTTCTGCTCGATTCCTCCGTGCAGCTTGGAGCCGGCGTCGCGCTGCTGCACACGCCCGGCCATACCGAGGGCAATCATTCGCTGGTGGCGAAAACGCCGGACGGCCTGCTGGTGACCAGCGAGAACGGCATCGCCGCCGACAGCTATGCGCCGCTGGCCTCGGAGATCCCCGGCGTACGCGAGTACGCGAAGCGGTACGGCCTGGACGTGATCATGAATGCCAACACCCTGGAAGGCAGCAACGATCAATACATCTCGATGGTGATGGAAAAAACCATCGCCGGCCCGGCGCAAGGCCATCCCGGATTCTTCAACGTCGTGCCCAGCTCGGAGCTGATGCACAACGCATTCTTCCCGGGCCTGCGGCCGACGTTCTCGTTCGGCGAGCTGGCTTACGGCACGCCGGTCATTGCCTGAGCGGATGCCGCGCCGGCTCCCGGCTCAGCCCGGCGACACACGCCGACGCAACCAGTCGCGGCAGGTGCGCAGGAAGGCGCGCGCCTGCAACGGCTTGGCGATGAAATCGTCGCAACCGGCACCCAGTGCCCGCTCACGTTCGCCGGACATCGCGCTGGCGGTCAGCGCCACCACCGTGCCGCGATATTCCGCCGCCCGCAGCCGACGGGCGATGGCGTAGCCGTCCAGCGACGGCAAGCGCATGTCCAGCAGCACGAGATCGTAGTGCTCGCCGGATTTCAGCAGGTGATCGAGCGCCGCCATGCCATCGTTCTCGGTGTGCACCGCCACCGCCAGTTTCTCCAGCAGTTTTTCCACCAGCAGGCAATTGACGGCGTTGTCTTCCACCAGCAGCACCCGGGCGCCGGGGAAAGTTTCGTGGTCGGCCACCGACTCCTCCGGCAACGCGGGCGGCAACACCGGCACCGTACCGGCCAGCGGCACACCGGTCAGGTCGCCCAGCGGCAACTCAAGGGTAAACACGCTGCCGGCACCCGGCGTGCTCTGGACGCGGATGCTGCCACCCATCGCGCGCGCGAATTCCTGCGACAAGGCCAGACCCAGGCCGGTGCCACCGGTGCGCCGCGCATGGCCGTAACCGAGTTGGGTGAACGGGCGGAACAGTCGCGCCAGTTGCGTGGCGTCCATGCCGATGCCGGTGTCGTGCACCGCCACAAACAGGCGGGCATTGACCGGCCCCGGATGCTCGACGCGGCAACGAATAACCACACCGCCGTGATCGGTGTAGCGCACCGCATTGCCGATCAGGTTGACCAGGATCTGGCGGAACCGCGCCGGGTCGATGAACGCGCGGGCCGGCAACTCGTCCGCGCCCTCCACCGACAATGTCAGCCCGCGTTCGCCCGCCTTCAGCTCCAGCAATGCGATCACGCCGAGCAGCACGGCGCGGATATCGGTTTTTTCCCAGGACAGGTCGAGCCGGCCGGCTTCGACCTTGGACAGGTCGAGCACGTCGTTGAGGATGCCGAGCAGCTCCTCGCCGTTGTCGCGAATGGTGGCGAGGTAACGCGCGTATTCCTCGTCGCCGAGCCGGCGGTCCTGCAGCAGCTCGGCGTAGCCGAGGATGGCGGTCAAGGGCGTGCGGATCTCGTGGCTGGCGCCGGCGAGGAATTCGCTCTTGGCGCGGTTGGCGCGATCGGCCTGCTCGCGCGCCTGCTCCAGATCCTTCTGCACACCATCGAGGTGGGTGGCCATGCTGCCGATCGACTGCGTGAGGTCGCCGATCTCGTCGCGGCCGCCGACCGCTGCCGGCGGCGCCAGCGCACCGCCGGCAGCGACCGCGCTGGCCCAATCGCGCAGGCCGCGCACGCGCGCGACGACGACACGATCCATGATCAGTTCGGCGAGCACCGGCGCCATCAGGATGATCACCGCCAGCACCAGCGTCACCAGGCCGAGCGTACTCTGCGCCTGCGCATGGATGTCGCGCGGCACGCCAACCCGCCCCACCAGCGCCAGGTTGCCGTCGATGTCCTGGATGCGGAACAGGCCCCAGGCCTGGTGGTCGTCGACAAAGTCCAGCCACAACGGCTGCTCCGGCACCGGCACGGCATCGGCCGGCAGGAAGGCGAAATCACAGCGCAACAGCGTCGCCATACGCTCTGCCATCTGCACGTCGACCGCCCGTGCCACCACCACGTCGCCGCGACTGGCGGCCTCGAAGGTAAATGGCCGCACCGGCCGGATCGCCACGATCTCGACGCCGGCGGAACTGCGTACCACCGCACTCAGCTGCTCCTCACCGGACGCGTGTAAAGCGCGCTGCAGATTCACCAGCATCGCCACGTAGTCGTCCGACAGCGCCCGCAGCGTCCGGGTTGCCGGATCGTAGCCGGCGGCCACCCGCACCTGCCCGTCGCGCTCGATCACCGCGATGTGACTGACGCCCAGCCCGCTGAACGTCAGCGGCGCAAAATTGTTCGCGATGAAAGCCCTGGCTTTCGCAGCATCGCCCAGCGCGTTATGCAACTCGTCCCAATGCGCCCAGTCGCTGGCGGTGAAGTCCAGCGCCTGCTGCTCACCCTGCAGCGCCCTGCGCGCGTGCTCGGCCGTGGTGCGTACCGCGCTCTCCTCCAGTTGCCGGTAACTGCCGACCAGCAGGCTATCGATGGCGAGGTAGGCCATCAGGCCGCTGACCAGCGCGACCGCCGCCACCATCAGGAAAACGCGTTTGCGCAGTTGCATGGCGGCCGGCGTCCTACTTCGCGTCCAGCGCCAGGCGGGTCAGGACCGGCGCGTCGACCGCCGCACCGTTGTTCGCCGCCAGGATGTCACCGTCGACCACGAACAGGCGCGTTTCCGGAACGGTGGATCTCAGCAGCCGGTCCTTGATGGCCTGCGCGCGCTGCCGCGCCAGTTCGCGCAAGGCGCCGTCCTCGATGCGGATACCGGCGCGCAATGCTGTTTCCATCGCTTCCCGGCGCGCCGCTTCCGGCAGCGGCTGGCCACCGCCATCGCGCAGATCGTCCGGCGATTTTCCGGTCTGCTGCCGATACCGCGTCGCCAGTTCCTCCGCGCGCTGCGAATCGCCGAGCGTCACTTCGTCCACCGACTGCCGCCGGCGGAACGGGCTGTCCAGGTATTGTTTTTTCAGCGCGACCTCCAGCGCTTCGCGCTGCAGCGCCAACCGGTCGCCGTCGGCCGACGCGGTGCCGGTGATCGCCAGCGACAACATCGGCTTGTCGAGCAGCGCCCGGGCAATCTTCGCCAGCTTTGCATCCTCGCTGGCAACCAGGGTGGCGCTGCCGGGCGGGAACGCGACCTTGCCTGCACTGTCGTCACCGCCCAGGTTGCCCAGCGCGGCAAACGGCGAGGTGACCGCCTTGGTAACGAGATTGCCGAGTGCGGTGAGTATCACCCGGCCGATGCGGAATTGCGGATCGTCGAGTTCGCCGTAGGCCGGCACCGAGAGATCGGCATCGCCGTTGCCGTCGGTGAGCAGCGCGATGCCGAGTTTCACCGGCAACTTCGTCGCCCGCGGCGCCGTGCGCTTGTCGCCCAGAGCCAGTCCGTCGATCAACACGCGGTTGTTCGATTCGAACTTGCCGCCCGCGATCTTCCAGTCGAACTCCGCACCCAGCTTGCCGCGTTCCAGCGGGTAGGCGATGTAAGTGACCGTATAGGGCGTCAGCGCGCCGAGGTCGAGGCTGGCCAGTCGCACGCGTACGTCCGAGTACGTCTCGACGGCCAGCGGGTTGATCTCGCCCTGCACGGTCAGCGGCGCGTACTTGTCGATGGTTCCGGCAAGCTCCACCGTCGCGCGTTTCGCCGGGTCCGAGGACAGGCCATCGATCTGGCCGCCGAAACCGGACAACTGCGCGGTAAACGACAGGTCTGGCGAGGCGTCGCGGAAATTCACCGTGTTGTCGCGCAGCACGAAACTGTCGAGGCGCATCGTCATCGGCGCCGCCGGCGTGTCGCCGGTCGCGGTGCCGGCAGACGACGCAGAGGTCGAAGTCGATGGCGTCGCGGCTTCCGGCATCAAGACCTGTTGCAGGTTGCTTATGCCCTCGCGATCAAGCACCACGTCGAGATCGAGACCGGCCAGCAGCAATTTGCGCAGCGCGAGTCGCGGCGCCTTGCCACCGTACATCGGGTCCTCGTACACCAGGCCGTCGATACCCAGTTCGCGCAGGCGCAGCAGCTTCGTCTTGCTGACGTCGTCGCGCAGTGCCAGGTATTGCAGGCTGCCGGAACCTTCCACCCGCAGGTTGCGCGTGCCGTTGGCCTGCGCCGACGCCTTGCCTTTCCAGCTCGCCAGGCCATCGGTGAGCGAAAACTTGCCGAGGTCGGCGAGATAAGGCGAGAACGGCGCCAGCGCCATGCCGGTGAACGCGACATCGGCCTGCGCCGCGCCGCTGTCCAGTACGTACTCGCCCTGCACCGCCAGCGAACCGCCGGAGGCGAGCGTGGCATCGAGACTGAATGGCAGCGGCACCGGGTCCGGGAACTGCAGGTTACGCACTTCGACGTTGACGTGCTGCAGGGTGACGTCGAAGTCGGGCGTCGTGGATTGATCGACCAGGTGCAACTGGTAATCGCGGATCGCCGCGCTGGCCAGCGCGATTTTCCAGACCGCTGCGGGAGGGGCTACTGCCCCGACCTCTTTTTTTGCAGGAGCCCCTTCAGGGGCGACTGTCGGCGCGGTCGGGGCAATAGCCCCTCCCACAGGCAGCAGCGCGCGCTGGATATTGGTACTGCCGTCGGCGGCGAGCACGGCCTCGACGCGACCGCCGCGCGTTTCCAGCCGCGCGACCGCCAGCGTCGACTGCATCAGGTCGGCGACGATGCCGCTGGCCTCGGTCTGGTCGAAAGCGAACAGCGGATTGCCGTCGAGGTCGGTGATCTCCAGCTGGTCGATCGACGCCGTGCCGCCGGTGATCTGCAGCACGCTCCGGGTACCGGAAAAGTCGGCGAGGTAATCGATGCGCAGATTCGCCTTCCCGGACGGCATCGCAAAGGCGAACTGCGACTGCACGTACTCGTGGGCGGCCTGGAGCCCGATCTCGGTCAATTCCAGCCGCCCCCTGGAACGCAACGGCAGCACGGTCAGATCGCCGGTCCAGCCGATGGTGCCGCCGGAGCCGATCGATGCCTTGATGTCGTACGGCGCCTCGCTGTTGCGCTGCGAGGAGAGGTCATCCATCGCCAGGTTGATCGGCCGCACCCAGTTCTCGAACACGGGGGTGTGCGTGTGATCGACAAAATGGAACGCAGCAGCGCTGAGCGCGGTGTGGCGCACCAGGAAACTGACTGGCGGCGTGCCCGCATCGGCAGCCGGCGCGGTGCCGGCAGGCGGCGCTGCGGCCGCCGCCTGCGCCGCCAGTTTGTCGGCCAGATCCGAGAAGTTGAAACGGTCTGGCCCAATGCGCTCGACGTTCACCACCAGGCCATCGAGACGGAATTCGTCGAGCACCACCATCGCCCGCAGCAGCGTCTGGAAATCGACGTCGACCACCAGTTCCCGGAACGACACCAGCGAACGTCCGCCGGGCTCGCGCAGGTCCAGCGATTGCACGGTAACCGCCAGCAGCAAGGGGTTGACCCTGATCTTGCCGACCGACAACTGGTGATTGTATTGCTCGCGCACGTAGTTCACGGCGTAGCCGCGCAGCAAGCCCGGGCCGGCCAGCCAGGCGAACAGGCTCAGCAGCAGCCACAGCACCAGCAGCACCGCAATGACCTTGAGCGTGCGACGGCGACGCGGGGTGGCAGTGGCTTGCGCGCGGATACGCTGGAAATTCATGGGGTTCCTTCCGGACTGTCGAGGTCGCCGCCCGGCGGATACGCCGGTGGCTCACATCCTGCGGCCTGCACACCGATGTGCCGGGAATTCTAGCAGCGCGCCCTTTCCCGGGCCGGTGCCCGTTTGATAAAAGTGTCAGCCTGCGGTCCCGTCCCGGGACCTGTTACCCGCCCCTCGCGCCGCCGCCCATGAACCCCATCGATTTCATCCTGCACGTCGACACGCACCTGCACGACCTGATCCTCAACTACGGCGTCTGGGTCTACGCCATCCTGTTCCTGATCGTGTTCTGCGAAACCGGGCTGGTGGTGACGCCGTTCCTGCCCGGCGACTCGCTGCTGTTCGCCGCCGGCGCACTGGCGGCGATCGGCCTGCTTGATCCCTGGCTGGTGAGCGGATTGATCGTGGCCGCGGCGTTCTGCGGCGACAACGTCAATTACTGGGTGGGCCGGCTGGTCGGCCTGCGCCTGTTCGCGAAGGAAGACTCGCTGTTCTTCAAGCGCAGTTACGTCACGAAAACGGAGCAGTACTACAACAAGTACGGCTCGCGCACCGTGATCATCGCCCGCTTCGTGCCGATCGTGCGCACTTTCGCGCCGTTCGTGGCCGGCATCGGCCGCATGCCGTATCCGCGCTACATCGGTTTCAGCGCGCTGGGCTCGTTGCTGTGGGTCGCGGTCTGCGTCGGCGGCGGCTGGTTCTTCGGCAACCTGCCCGTCGTGCGCGACAATTTCACGGTGGTGGTGCTCGGCATCATCTTGGTGTCGATCCTGCCGGCGATCGTCGAGGTGATCCGTCACCGGCAAACGCCACCCGGCCACGGCTGACGCACGCCGGGCGGCGGTCACGAGCATCGGGGCTGAAGCTCCTCCCGCACACGCAGGAACTGCGCCGCCCCTGAAGGG
>k87-370704_pt1 | contig 15852 bp, 14 predicted proteins | sample MGYA00084030_6733316 | MGnify analysis MGYA00084030 | reverse complement strand
TGGCCCTGCTCCGGGCTCATGTAGTAAGGCGTGCCGAAGATCTCGCCGTCGGCATTGACCGATGCGTCCAGCGACAGCTGCTTCGACAGGCCGTAGTCGATCAGCGCCACCGACGCTTCGTCGCGCACCATGACGTTGCCGGGCTTGAGGTCGCGGTGCAGCACGCCCGCGCCGTGCAGCACCACCAGCGCCTCGGCCATCTGGCGCAGGTAGGCGAGCGCCTGCGCCGGCTCGATGCCCGCCTTGATGCGCGCGCGCAGGTCGCCCTTCGGGAAGTACTCCATGGCGATGTAGGCGTGGTCGTCGGCCACGCCGAAGTCGTGCACGTGCGCGACGTTTGGATGCGAGATGCCGGCCGCGATCTGGTACTCGCGCAGGAAGCGGTCGAAGGTCCGCTCGCCGCCGCCGCTGTCCGGCGGCTGGTGCAGCACCTTCAGCACCACCTTCTCGCCGCTGCGCTCGCTCGCGGCCAGGTACACGCTCGAGACCGGGTTCTCGGCGATCTGGCTGACGAAGCGGTAGCCGCGGATGGACGCATCGCCGAAACGGCTGGCCCGCGGCGCCTCCTCGCTGCGCGGCGCGGGCCGCGACGGCTGGCCGCGCCGCGCCTGCGCCGAACGCAGCGCCGCGACCAGGCCCTCGTGGTCGATCTTGCGCGCCGACAGGCAGCCGTGGGCGCCCGCGGCGAGCGCCCGCTCTTCGGCGTCCGCGCCCGGGTGCGACAGCAGGTAGATGATCGGCGGAAAGGCGTTGCGCCGCGACAGGTCGCGCAGCCATTCCAGTCCCGGCTCCGCGCCCGGCGTGTCGCCGAGCAGCACGGCATCGTAGGCGCTGCCCGAGAAATCGGCCGGCAGGCGGCCGCGCGAGACCGGGTCGTACTCGGCGATGGTCGGCGCGTCGAAGCCGGTCGAGACGTGGTGCGCGAGCAGGCGCCGGAAGTCGTTCTGGCCGGCGATGATCAGGACCCGGACACTCATGCGCTATCTTAGCGGCTGCCGCAGCGCCAGCACGATGTCGCCGACATTGGTGCCGGTCGTGCCCGTGTACACGAGGTCGCCGGCCGCCTCCAGCAACGTCCCGCTGTCGGCGGCGGCCAGTCCCGCTTCCGCATCGAGGCCGGCCTCCTCGATGCGCGCGAGCGTGGCCCCGTCCACGATCGCGCCCGCATCGTCGCTCGCGCCGTCGCGGCCGTCGGTTCCCGCCGCAAGCAGCAGGTACTCCGGGTGGCCCGCGATCAGGCGCGCGGCCGCGAGCGCGAGGTGCTGGCAGCGACCGCCGCGGCCGGGCCGCGCGGGCAGCCGCACGATTGTCTCGCCGCCCGCGACCAATAGCTGCTGCGGGATGGCCGCTATCTCGTGGCAGATCCGCCGCGCCGCCTCGATCGCAGGGCCTTGCAGCCGTTGCGGTGCGAGCGCCGCATCGAGACCCTGGACGCGCGCCGCGCGCTGCGCCGCCTCCAGCGCGTCCGCGAGCCTCGCGACGACGGTCACGCGGCAACCCGTCGACGCCAGCATCCCGGAGGCCGCGACCTCGGGATCGTCCTGCGGCACGTCCGAAATGAGGAAGCCCTGCAGCTCGCAGCCGCGGAAGGCCTCGACGAGGCGGCCGCCCTTGATCGCCGACATCCCGCGCCGGCTCGCGTTGAGCCGCCCGATGTCCCAGCCCTCGCTGAGTGCCTGCACGGTCAGCGCACGCAGGTCCGCGAGCGTCACGCCGGGCGCCGGTGATTCCGCGAGCGCGGAGGCGCCGCCCGAAACGAGCAGCAGCACGCGCGACCCTGGCGGCGTCGCCACCGCGAAGCCGAGCAGCGCCTCGCCTGCCGCGAGGCTGCGCTCGTCGGGCAGCGGATGCGAACCGGCCAGGCAGCGGATTTCGGGATGGCCGGCGAGCGCCTGCGCGCTGCCGTCATCCGGCGCGACCACCAGGCCGCGGACGAGGCGCGGCCCGAGCGCGTCGAGGACGCCCTGCATCATGGCCGCCGCCGCCTTGCCGACGGCGAGCGCGTGCACTTCGCCGGCGCCGGCGGCCGCCGCGAGCGCAGCCCGCACGCGGCGCCGTCCGTCGACGGCGCCCAGCGCGGCATGATAGAGCTGCAGCAGCAGCGTGCGGCGCGGGTCGGATTCGGCGCCCGCCATGCCGGCGCACGCCGTCAGACGGCGCGTGCGGTGCGTCCGCCCGGCAGGTCCAGCAGCCGCTGCGCGCGCACGCCGTCGGAACGGTCGTGCTCGATGCGGGCAAGGTACTCGCGCGTGACGTCGCCGGTCACGTATTCGCCGGAGAAACAGGACGTGTCGAAGGCGGTGATGCGCGCGTCGTCGTGCCGGCAGGCCGCGACCAGGTCGTCCAGGTCCTGGTAGATCAGCCAGTCGGCGCCGATCGAGGCTGCCACGTCGTCCTCGCTCCTGCCATTGGCGACGAATTCCGAGGCGACCGCCATGTCGATGCCATAGACGTTGGGGTAGCGCACCGGCGGCGCGGCCGACGCGAAGTAGACCTTGCGCGCGCCCGCCTCGCGCGCCAGCTCGATGATCTGCGCCGAGGTCGTGCCGCGCACGATCGAGTCGTCCACCAGCAGCACCGTGCGGTCGCGGAACTCGAAATCGATCGCATTCAGCTTGCCGCGCACCGACTTCTGCCGCATTTCCTGGCCCGGCATGATGAAGGTGCGGCCGATGTAGCGGTTCTTGACGAAGCCCTCGCGGTACTTGACGTTGAGCTTGAGCGCGAGCTGCAAGGCGCTCGTGCGGCTGGTGTCCGGAATCGGGATCACGACGTCGATGTCGTGCGAGGGGCGCAGGCGCAGGATCTTGTCGGCGAGTTTCTCGCCCATGCGCATGCGCGCCTTGTGCACCGAAATGTTGTCGATGATCGAGTCCGGGCGCGCGAAATACACGTACTCGAAGATGCAGGGCGTGTGCGCGGCGGGCTTCACGCATTGCTCGGCGTGCAGGCGGCCGTGCGTGTCGACGTACACGGCCTCCCCCGGCGCCACGTCGCGCTCCAGCGTGAAACCCAGCATGTCGAGTGCGACGCTCTCGGAGGCGAGCATCCACTCGATACCGCGCTGCGTCTTGCGCCGGCCGAGCACCAGCGGCCGGATGCCGTGCGGATCGCGGAAGCCGAGGATACCGTGGCCGACGATCAGCATCACGACGGCGTAGCCGCCGCGGCAGCGCCGGAACACGCCCTGGGCCGCGCGGAACACGTCGGCGGCCGCCGGCCGCGGCGCGGTCGAGCGCTGCAGCTCGCTTGCAAACACGTTCAGCAGCACCTCCGAGTCGGAGCGCGTGTTCAGGTGGCGCCGGTCCTCGGCGACCATCGTGCGCGACAGCTCCTCGGCGTTGGTCAGGTTGCCGTTGTGGCCGAGGCCGAGGCCGAATGGCGCATTCACGTAGAACGGCTGGGCCTCGTCAGCGCCGTCGCAGCCGGCGGTCGGGTAGCGCACGTGGCCGATGCCGGCGTTGCCCGCGAGCTGGCGCATGTCTTCCTCGCGGAACACGTCGCGCACCAGTCCGCGGCCCTTGCGGACGAACAGCGCACTGTCGTCCGTCGTCATGATGCCGGCCGCGTCCTGGCCGCGGTGCTGCAGCACCGTCAGGGCGTCGTAGATGCGCTGGTTGACCGGGCCGGTGCCGACGATGCCGACGATGCCGCACATCGCGTCAGTCGCCCGGCTTCGCTCGGGCCTTCTCGATCAGTTTCTCGGCGGCCGGCTCGGCATAGCGCTGGAGCCAGTCGGCGACCGCCTCCGCCACCGGCATGGACTTCGTCTTGTCCCACCAGGGCTCGAGGTCGAGGTCGACGGCGCGCCCGCCGATCACCAGCAGCCCGACCACCACCACGCCGCGCAGCATGCCGAAGACCGTCCCGAGGCTGCGGTCCATGATCGCGAGTCCCGTCGCGCGCTGCATGTAATGGGACACGATCGCGCCGATGCCGGCGCCGGCCAGCAGCACCAGGAACAGCACGATCGCGCGCGCCACCCACTCGCGCACGCCCGGCTGCGCCAGGGCACCCCCCAGCATGGGCGTCACGAGATAGGCGAAATGCCAGGCCAGCCAGAGCCCGACCAGCCAGGACAGCAGCGCGATCGCCTCGCGCACGAACCCGCGCAGGAATCCGACGAAGCCGGAGGCCAGCACGATGATTCCGAACAGGTGGTCGGCGCCATTCATCGGGTCGCGGCTCCCATTGAAAGGTGCGGCATTCTAGCCGATCACGGATGCGGTGCCACGACCGGCTGGAAGCCGTCCTTGCGCAGCCGCTCCGCGATCGCCGCGGCGCGCGCGCGGTCCTGTTCCGGGCCGACGCGCACGCGGTGCAGCACCTGTCCGCCGGCCCGGTACTGCAGCACGAAGGCCGAGTAGCCGCGCCGGCGCAGGTCGGCGACCAGGCCCTCGGCTTTCTCGCGGGTCGAGAAAGCCCCGAGTTGCACCGCCCAGGCCGGCTGTTCGCCGGGCTCGCGGGGTGTCGGCGCAGGGCGGTCGCCGCCGGCGGCGGCTGGCGCGACGGCGGCGGCCGGCTCCGGCGGTGGTGCGGGCCTGGCCGCACTCCCCTGCGCAGCGTCCGTTGCAGCCGGCACCGCCCTGGCAGCCGGCGGAGCCGGCTCCGGCACGAGCGCATCGTCGCCAGCCGGCCGCTTGCCGTCGTCGAGCGTGACCTCGACGCTCTTCAATTGCGCAGCCGGCGCCGCACCCTGCGGCTGCTGCGGGCCCTTCAGGAGCGCCGGCACCAGCAGCACCACGAGCGCGACCAGCACCAGCGCACCGATCAGTCGTTCACGCACGCGGACTTCCATGCTGGCGGGATTGTAGCCTGCGCGGCGCCGCTAGGGCCTGTTCACGCTACGGGGATCGCTGCGATTCCCGTAGCGTGAACAGGCCCTAGGCGGCGAGCCCGAGGTGCACGAGGGCCGGCCCGACGGTGAGGAACGAGCCGAACACGAGCACGCGGTCGCCGCGGGCAGCCGCCGCCGCGGCTTGCCGGCAGCCGTCCTCGACGTCCGCCGCGGGCGTGACGGGCGTGCCGCCGGCGGCCGCGATGCTGCGCGCCAGCTCGGCCGCGGGCAGCGCTCGCGGTCCCGGAAGGCCGACCGCGATCCAGCGGCCGACGCGGCCGGAGAGCGGGCGCACGATCGCCGCGACATCCTTGTCGGCGAGGATGCCGCAGACCGCGATCGTCACGCCCTGGCAGGGGCGCGCCGACAGGCTGGCGGCCAGTGCGCGCGCCGCGTCCGCGTTGTGCGCGACGTCCAGGATCCATTCGGGCTCGCCCGGCACGACCTGGAAGCGCCCGGGCAGCCGCACGCGTCCGAGCCCGGTGCGCACCGCCTCGTCGGGCACCAGCACCGCGGGCTCGGCCGCCTCGAGCACGGCCAGCGCGGTCGCCGCGTTCGCGAGCTGGCGGACGCCCGCCAGCGCCGGCAGCGGCAGCTCGCGCCGGCGCGAGCCGACGCCGACGTAATCCCAGCCGTCGGCGCGCTCGACGTAATCGAAGTCGACGCCGAGGCGGCGCAGCGAAGCCCCGCAATGGGCCGCGGCGAGCGCGACGGAAGCCGGCATGTCGCGCGAGCCGTAGACGGCGGGGCGCCCGGGGCGGAAGATTCCGGCTTTCTCCGCGCCGATCTGCTCGACCGTCGCGCCGAGGAACTCGCGGTGATCGAGGCCGACCGAGACCACCGCGGCGACATCGGGATCCGGCAGGTTCACCGCATCGAGGCGACCGCCCATCCCCACCTCCAGCACCGCGGCGTCCACGCGCTCGTCGGCGAACACCAGCAGCGCCGCCAGCGTGTTCCACTCGAAGTAGGTCAGCGAGATCGCGCCGCGCGCCTCGTCGATGCGCCCGAAGGCGCGGATCATTGCCGCGTCGCTGGCCTCGCGCCCGCGCACGCGGATGCGTTCGTTGTAGCGGATCAGGTGCGGCGAGGTGAATAGGCCGGTGTCGTAACCCGCTGCGGACAGGATCGCGTCGAGCGTGGCGGCGACCGAGCCCTTGCCGTTGGTGCCCCCGATCGTCAGCACGGTGCCGGGACGCGCGGGCGCGAGGCGGCGCCACACCTCCCCCACCCGCGCGAGGCCCGGATCCACGGCGACCGGATGCGCGACCTGCTGCCAGGCCAGCCAGTCGGCGAGTGCGTCGAATCTCACTGCATGCCGGGAGCGGCAGGCCGGCGCAGCAGGATGCGCAGCAGCGATGCGATGCGGTCGCGCAGGTCGCGCCGGTCCACGATCATGTCGATCGCGCCGTGGTCGAGCAGGAACTCGCTGCGCTGGAACCCCTCGGGCAGCGTTTCGCGCACCGTCTGCTGGATCACGCGCGGACCGGCGAAGCCGATCAGCGCCTTCGGCTCGGCGATGTTGACGTCGCCCAGCATCGCGAGGCTCGCGGACACGCCGCCGGTGGTCGGGTCGGTCTGCACCGAGATGAACGGCAGCCGCTCGGCGGCGAGCGCAGCGAGCGCCGCGCTGGTCTTCGCCATCTGCATCAGCGACAGCAGCCCTTCCTGCATGCGCGCGCCGCCGCTCGCCGAGAAACACACCATCGGCAGGCGGTTCGCGATCGCATGCTCGACGCCGCGCACGAAGCGCTCGCCCACCACGGAACCCATCGAGCCGCCCATGAAGCTGAACTCGAAGGCGCCCGCGACCACGCCCATGCCGTCCAGCGTCCCGGCCATGACGACCAGTGCGTCGCGCTCGCCCACCGCCTTCTGCGCGGCCAGCAGCCGGTCCCGGTAGCGCTTGCTGTCGCGGAAGCGCAGCGGGTCCTCCGGCACCACGCCCTCGCCGATTTCGGTCGCGCCGTCCGGGTCGAGGAAGCGAGCCAGGCGCTCGCGCGCGCCGATGCGCATATGGTGCGCGCACTTGGGGCAGACCTGCAGGTTGCGCTCGATCTCGGGGCGGTACAGCACCGAGTCGCAGGCCGGGCACTTCATCCACAGGCCTTCGGGCACCGAACGCGTGCGCCGTTCGGTCTTGATGCGGGACGGGATGATCTTCTCGAACCAGGTCATGTTGCGCGGGCTCCCGGCACGCCGGCGTTCAGGCGCCGGTGATCATAGCCCAAGGCGGCATGGCGGGCGCCTCGGGCAACCGGAAGGCGTCCGGGTAACGGACGCGCCAGAGATAGAGTCCCCCGGCGGGCGCCGTGACGCCCGCCCGCGTACGATCGCGCGCGGCGAGGGTCGCGGCCAGCGAGTCCGGGCGGCGCTCGCCGCTGCCGACCTCGATCAGGGTCCCCACGATGTTGCGCACCATGTGGTGCAGGAAGGCGTTCGCCGTCACCTCGACGGTGACCAGCGGCCCGTCCGCGCTGACCGAGATCGCGTCGATGCGGCGCATCGCCGTCGCCGACTGGCACTCGACCGCGCGGAACGAGGAGAAGTCGTGCTCGCCGACCAGCGCCTGCGCCGCCTGGTGCATGGCGGCGGCATCCAGGGCCATGCGCACCCAGCAGGCGCGGTCGCGCAGGATGGCGGGACGCGTCGCGCGCTGCAGGATGAGGTAGCGGTAGCTGCGGGCGAGCGCTGCATGGCGCGCGTGGAAGGCGGGATCCACCTCGACCGCCCAGTTCACGGCGATGTCCGCCGGCAGGTGGCTGTTGGCGCCGAGCACCCAGCCGCGCAGCGGCCGTTCGGCGGTCGTGTCGAAATGCGCGATTTGCGCCACGGCGTGCACGCCGGCGTCGGTGCGGCCGGCGCCGGTGACGGCGACCGCGTGGTCGGCGACCAGGTACAGCGCGTGCTGCAACCGGTCCTGCAGGGTCGCCAGGCCCGGCTGCTGCTGCCAGCCAGAATATTGCGTGCCGTCGTATTCCAGGCCGACGGCGAGGCGCCGCGTCGCGCTCTTCACGCCCCTGGCAGGGAATCGATCAGCCGGCGCGCCTCCTGCTTCTGCGAGGCGCTGCCTTCGGCCAGCACTTCCTGCAGGATGTTGCGGGCGCCGTCCGGGTCGCCCATGTCCATGTAGGCGCGCGCAAGGTCGAGCTTGGTGCCGACCTCGCTCATGGTGACCGGCTCGAGCTCGGAGAGCTGCGGCAGCTTCTCGGTCGCGACGTATTCGCGCGCCGTCGGCGCCCGATCCGCGTCGGCGCCAGCGCCGCCGACGTCGAGGTCGATCGAGCTGAAGTCGAGCTTCTTCACGATCGAAGTCGCGCCGGTCTCGTCGCCGGCCGGGAGGATGGCGGTCGCCGCGGTGTCGCCGCCCTGCGGCATCAGCCGCGTGGTCTCGTCGTGGCGCGCGATCTGCGTGGCTTCCTCATGCACGCCGGTCGCGATCGCGGTGGCGTCGTCGGCCTCGGGCAGGTTCTCGAGCGCGCCGAGGTCGAGGCCGAGGTCGTCGATCGCCATCTCGGCGGTCGCGTCGGTCGCGGGCCCGCGCTCCTGTGCCGGCTTGCCGCCCTTCATGCGCAGCGCCGGCGTCTCGACGGTCGGCGTCTCCGAGGACGGCAGCTCCAGCGTCGGCATCTCGACGGTGCCGGGGCCGTCCTTGCGGATGATCTCCTGGGTGGTGGTCGGCGAATAGACGCCTGAGTCCAGGTTGAATTCGATCGCCGTGTTCTCGCCGGTCGCGCTGGCACTGTCGGCCGGCTCGGTCGACGTGCCGAAATCCATATCCAGGCCTTCTTCGCCGGCAGGCGCCGACAGCAGGTCGATGTCCACCAGGTTGTCACCGCCCTCCAGCGAGAGGTCGACGCCGGCGTCCTGCACGCCGCCCGCGAACATCGGCTCGTCGGGCGCGAGCTGCCGGCCCATGATCACGACGCGGTCCCAGTCGGCGCCCGGCCCGAGCGTCTTGCGCAGGTCGCGGGCCATGGTGAGGAACTGCGGCGTGTCGCCGGCGACGAAGTGGATTTCCGCCAGCTTGAGCTTGAGGTCGTTGCGTTCCGGCGCATTCTTCAGCGCCATCCGCACCAGGTCGACGGCCTGGTCGTAGAGGCCGTAGGCCATGTGGAAATCGGCCTCGGCCAGCGGGTCGGCCTGGTCGAGGTCGAGCGCCGCCTCGGCGCTGATCGTCTCCTCGTGGCCTGCGCTCGGCTTCGGCGCCTCGGCCTTGGGGCGCGCGACCGGGCGTTCCTCGACCAGGAACTGGTCCTGCTCCTCCAGCGACGCCGGGCGCTCCAGCTCCGCGGTCTCGTCCGCGGTGGCGAGCGCGCGCAACCGCATGGTCTCGCTCGGCACCGGCGCGCTGACCGGGACGTCGAACGCCCTGAGGTTGCTGGCCGGCTCCGCCTCGCGCCGGCGGCGCCAGTAGCCGTAACCGAAGAGGCCGAGCAGCAGCACTGCGGCGGCGCCCAGCAGGTAGGTCCAGTTGTCGGTCAGGCTCTCGAGCAGGCCCTTCTCGGCCCGCGCGGGAACGGGGCGCTCTTCGGGCTCGGCCTTTGGCGCCTCGGCCGGCGGCGCCGCCTCGCGGCCGACGTCGTCCTCCGGCGCGACCGCGGCCTCGCCTTCGGGCGTCGGCTCGGCGGCAGCCTGCGCCGCCTGCTCGGCGGCGGCCTGTTCCGCCGCGGCTTTTTCCGCGGCAGCCTGGTCGGCGGCGGCCTGGTCGGCGGCGGCCTTTTCCGCGGCCTGGCTGCGCGACAGCTCCTGCTGCAGCCGGGCCATCTCCTGGTTACGCAGTTCGAGCAGGCGACGCTGCTCTTCGATGTCCTGCTGCAGCGAGTCGATCTGCGAGCGCACCGTGCCGCTCGCCCCGGCCTGCGCCGTGCCGGCGTCCGCGGCGCCTTCCGCCGGCGTCACGAGCCTCAGGCGGCCGGTGGCCGCACCGCCGCCTGCGGCGCGCCAGGCGGCAGTCTGGCGACTCACTTCGGACGACGCGTCGGAGGCGGTGATGTCCGCGATCTCGGCCGCACCCGGCACGCGCAGGATGGCGCCCGCGCGCATCACGTTCATGTTGCCGGCAAAGGCCTCGGGATTGGCGCGGAACAGGCCGAGCATCATGCGTTGCGTCGCCTGCCGGTCGCCGCCGGTCATGGCGCCCGCGACGCCGTAGAGCGTGTCCCCGCGCCGGACCGTGTAGCTGCCCTCCGCTGCGAACGGCGCCTCGGGCGCAGCGGCCGGCGTGGCGGGCGCCGCCGCCGGCATCGTGGTCGGCGCGGCGACCGGTGCCGGCGCGCGCTCGGCAGGAGCCGCGAACGCCGGCGGGTCGAGCAGCACCGTGTATTCGCGCAGCAGCCGGCCGCGGTTCCAGTTCACGTCGACGAGGAAGGAGACAAAAGGCTCGCTGATCGGTTCGCGCGAACGCACGCGCAGCACGTTGCGGCCGTCCTGGCCGCGTCCCACGCTGAATTCGATCGTGCTCAGGTACGCAGGCCGCTCGAGGCCGTAGCGCTGGAAGACCTCCGACGAGGCGAGCTCGGCCTTCAGCGCGGCGAGTTCCTCCGGCGTCGCGGCGACGAGGTCGATCTCCGCCGACAGCGGCTCGTTCAGGGACGAGCCCAGGCGGATTTCGCCGAGGCCAAGACCCATGGCTGCGGCCGGCGCAAGCAGCACGGCCGACACCAGGACGCGCAATTTCCAGCTCATCGTGACTCCCCAAGATCGCGGCCAACAGCCGAGCTTTGGCCACGAACCTGCGAATTGGGTGTGAAACCGATCACAAGTCCCTGATCCTTTGGACTATAGCTTACACGCCGTATTTACCAAAATCTTGCCCCGCGTCACGCTCTGCGCCGCCGTCCGGGCGCCCTGCACGACTCGCAATGCGTTGATTCGCGAGCCTTCAGCGGGTGATGACCGGGGTCGGCGAGACGACCTCGGCACACTGGGCCCGGTGCCGCAGGAAGTGATCCATCAGCACCAGCAGCAGCATGGCCTCCACGATCGGGACCGCCCTGAGACCCACGCAGGGGTCGTGCCGGCCGGTCGTGACGATCTCGGCGGTCCGGCCCGCCACGTCCACCGTGTGTCCGGGCACCTGGATGCTGGAGGTCGGCTTGAACGAGACGTGCACCAGCAGGTCCTGGCCGGAACTGATCCCGCCGAGCGTCCCGCCGGAATGATTGGCCGCGAACCCGGAAGGCGTCAGTTCGTCGCGATGCTCCGAGCCGCGCTGCGCGGCGACCGCGACCCCGTCGCCGATCTCGACGGCCTTGGCGGCATTGATGCCCATCATGGCGTAGGCGATGTCGGCGTCGAGGCGGTCGAACATCGGTTCGCCGAGTCCCGGCGGCACGCGGGTCGCGCGCACGCTGACCTTCGCGCCGATGGAGTCGCCGTCCCGGCGGACCTGCCACAGGTAATCCTCGAGCATCGGCACGCTGGCCGGATCGGCGCAGAAGAACGGGTTCGCGCGCGCCGCCGCCAGGTCCGCGCATTCGAGCCGGTGCGGACCGACCTGCGAGAGCCAGCCGGCGACTTCGAGGCCGATCCTCTCGCGCAGGTACTTGCGCGCGATTGCGCCGGCCGCCACCGTCGCGACCGTGATGCGCGCCGAGGAGCGGCCGCCGCCGCGGTAGTCGCGGAAGCCGTACTTCTGCTGGTAGGCGTAGTCGGCATGGCCCGGGCGGAAGCGGTCCTTGATCTTCTCGTAATCGCGCGAGCGTGCATCATGGTTTTCGACGATCAGCCCGATCGCGGTGCCGGTCGTGCGCCCCTCGAACACGCCCGACAGGATGCGGACCCGGTCCGGTTCCTGGCGCTGGCTGGTGTAACGCGAGGTGCCCGTACGGCGCAGTTCGAGGTCGGCCTGGATGTCCTCCTCCGCGAGCGCGAGGCCCGGCGGACAGCCGTCCACGACCGCTCCCAGCGCCGGGCCGTGGCTCTCGCCGAAGGTCGTGACGCAGAACAGCCTGCCGATCGTGTTGCCTGACATCTTTACGGGATCCCGTGCAGCGGCAGTTCGCGCGCGTGCAACAGGAACACGCCGCCGTCGCCCTGCTCGAACTGGAGCCAGGTGAATGGCAGGCGCGGCCAGCGCCGGCGCACCCGGGCCGCCGTATTGCCCGCCTCTACCACCAGGATGCCGTCAGGCGTCAGGTGCCGGCGCGCACCGGCCAGGATGCGCGCGATGATCGCGAGTCCGCCGGCGGCTGCCTGCAGGCCGAGCCGGGGCTCCGCGCGGTGCTCGCGCGGCAGGCGGCGCATCTCGGTCGCCGGGACGTAGGGCGGGTTGCTCACGACGATATCGTAGCGCCGGGCGCCGAGGCCCGCGTACACGTCTGCGCGCCGCAGGTGCACGCGCCGTCCCAGCCGGTGCCGGCGGACGTTGCGCCGCGCGAGCGCCAGCGCCTTCGGCGATACGTCGGTGGCGTCGACCTGCGCCCGCGGCAACGCGTGCGCCGCCGCGATCGCGATGCAACCCGAACCGGTGCCGATGTCGAGCACGCGACGCACGCGCTCCGCCCGCACCCAGGGCTCGAATCCGCGCCGGCAAAGCTCGGCGATCGGCGAGCGCGGCACCAGCGCGTCGGGCGTCACGCGGATCTCGTGGCCGGCGAACCAGGTAACGCCGGTGAGGTAGGCCGAGGGGATGCGCTCTGCGATGCGGCGCTCCACCAGCCGCGCGGCCCGCGCGGCCTCGCGCGCGCTGACCGGCCGGCGGTAGCTCGCGGGTGCGGAATCATGCGCGAGCCCGAGCGCGTGGAACACGAGCGCCGCCGCCTCGTCCTTCGCGTTGCCGGTGCCGTGGCCGAAGTGCAGCCGCGCGCGCCGCAGGCGGTTCGCCGCCCAGGCGAGCAGCTCGCCGACGTTGCGGCAATCCCCTGCGTCGCCGATCCCGCGCCGAGCCATCGCGCGAGTCTAACCGGCGGGCGCGGGAGCGCGTGCGCCGATGTGGGATAATTCGCCGCATGATCCAGCGCGCAACGATGGCCGTCGCGGTGGCCGCCGCGGCACTCGCGGGAATGACCGCCGCCTGGTTCGTCACGCGCGAACCGGCGCGGCCGGCGCTGGAGCGCGCGACGCTGTTCGACGCCGGCAGGCCGTTGGCGGAGCCGCGACTGGTGGACCACCTCGGTCGCGATTACGGCCTCGACCGGCTGCGCGGACGCTGGACGCTCCTGTTCTTCGGCTTCACGCACTGCCCGGACGTCTGCCCGCTGACGCTCGCGACGCTCGCCGAGACGCGCAGGTTGCTGGCCGGGCTGCCGCGCGAGCAACAGCCGGGAGTGGCCTTCGTCAGCGTGGACCCGCGCCGCGACACCGCCACCGTGCTGTCCCGCTACGTCGGGCACTTCGACCCGGAGTTCACCGGGGTCACCGGTGGCGCGGCCGCCCTCGACGCGTTCACCAGGGCATTGGGCGTCGCCGTGATCCTCGGCGCCCCGGCCGAGGACGGCAGTTACACGGTGGATCACAGCGCGGCGATCTTCCTCGTCAACCCGCAGGCCGAGCTGATCGCCGTGTTCGGCACGCCGCACGAGGCCGCGATCATCGCGGACGACTACCGCCGCATCGTCGCGGCGGCACCGGGCTAGGTCGGCGCGTGGGAAGCCCCTTCAGGGATCGCGCGTTCATCGGGTTGCAGCACCTGCTGCCGCAGCATGTCCTCTCGCGCCTGGTGCGGGTCGCGACCCGCAGCCGCATCGGTGTGCTGCGCACCGCCCTGATCCGCGGATTCCTGCGCGGCTATCCGGTGGACCTGTCGGAGGCGATCCACGCCGATCCGTCGGCGTACCCGTCGTTCAACGATTTTTTCACGCGCCGCCTGCGCGCGGGAGCGCGGCTGCCCGATCCCGACCCGCGCGCCGTGCTGTGTCCGGTGGACGGGCAGGTCAGCCAGGCCGGCGCGATCGAGGGCGACACGCTGCTGCAGGCCAAGGGCATGCGCTACACCGCCGCCGCGCTGCTGGGCGGGGATGCGGCACTGGCGGCGCCTTTCGCCGGCGGCGCCTTCGCGACGCTGTACCTCGCCCCGCACAACTATCACCGCATCCACATGCCGTTCGCGGGCACCGTGCGGCGCGCGCGCTTCATTCCCGGCGACCTGTACAGCGTCAACGCGGCGACTGCGGCCGGCGTGCCCGGCTTGTTCACCCGCAACGAACGCGTCGCCTGCGTGTTCGACACCGCGGCGGGCCCGCTGGCGGTCGTGCTGGTCGGGGCGCTGTTCGTCGGCAGCATGAGCCTCGCCTGGTGCGGCGAGGTCCGCGCGCCGGGTCGCGCGGTCCACGAGCTGCCGGTCCACGATCCGATCATCGCCCTCGACCGCGGCGCGGAACTCGGCTGCTTCAACATGGGCTCGACGGTCATCCTGATGTTCGCGCCGGGCGGGCCGGTGCTCGCGGACGGCCTGCGGCCCGGGCGCGCCGTGAAGTTCGGCGAGCGCATCGCCACGCTGCCATGACGGCCGGCGACTGGCGGCCCTCCGCTTCCCTCGAGGTGATCCGGGAACGGGCGCGGATGCTGTCGCGCGTGCGCGGGCATTTCTCGTCGCAGGGCGTGATCGAAGTGCAGACCCCGGTCCTCGGCGCAGCCGCGCCCTGCGATCCGCAGATCGAGCCGGTCGCGGCGCTGCCGGCCGGCGGCCCGGCCTGCTGGCTGCAGACCTCGCCCGAGTTTCCGATGAAGCGCCTGCTCGCCGCCGGCCTCGGCGACTGCTACCAGATCTGCCCGGTGTTCCGCGACGGCGAAGCGGGCCGGATGCACGGCCCCGAATTCACCATGATCGAGTGGTACCGCGTCGGGTTCTCGGCCGCCGACCTGCGCCGCGACGTCGAGCGGCTGCTGCAGGCCGCAACCCGGGGCCTGCGGCCGCTCGCGCCGGCGCGCACGCTCACCTACCGCGAGGCGATCCGCTCAAGCTGCGGCATCGACTGGTGCGACACCGACGCGGCGGCGGTACGGGCCGCGCTCGCCGCGCGCGGCATCGTGCCGGCCGACGACAGCGGCTGGGATCTCGATGCCTGGCTCGACCTGCTGGTCGGCGCGGTGGTGGGTCCCGCGCTCGGCCGCGACGCGCCGGCCTTCGTCATCGATTACCCGCCATCGCAGGCCTCGCTCGCGCGCCTGGGCACCGACGCCGGCGGTGTGACGGTCGCCGAGCGCTTCGAGCTCTACCTGGACGGGATCGAGCTGGCGAACGGTTTCCGCGAGCTCGGCGACGCCGCGGAGCAGCGCCGCCGTTTCGAGCAGGACCTCGCCACGCGGCGCCGTCGCGCCCAGCCCCGGGGGCCGCTGGACGAACGGCTGCTCGCGGCGCTCGAGCACGGGCTTCCGGACTGCTCGGGCGTGGCGCTGGGGTTCGACCGCCTCGTGATGGTTGCGCTAGGCTTGCCGGACCTCGCTTCCGCGATGTGTTTCGCGCACCAGCGCGCCTGAGGTACCCGGATGACCGCCGCCATCGAACCGGATGCGGACCTGTTGCTGCAGGCAGACGGCCTGTTTGCCGGCGAGCGCGATCCCTGGGCGAATGCCGCGAACGCCGCGGCGCTGCTGTTCGAGCGGCTCCCGGACCTCAACTGGGCGGGCTTCTATTTCCTGCGCGGCGGCGAGCTGATCGTCGGGCCGTTCCAGGGACGCGTCGCCTGCGTCCGCATCGGCCTCGGCACCGGCGTCTGCGGCACGGCGGCGGCGCGCCGCGCCACCCTGATCGTGCCCGACGTGCACGCCTTCCCCGGTCATATCACCTGTGACGCCGCCTCCAACTCCGAGATCGTGGTGCCGATCGAGACCGGCGGCCGCCTCGTCGGCGTGCTCGACCTCGACAGCCCGCGCCTGGGCCGTTTCGGGCCGCCGGACGCGGCGCTGCTCGAGGGATTCGCGGCAAGGCTGGCGGCCGCCTGCGACTGGCGGCGCGCCGGCATCGACGGGTTTTGATGGGTTGATGGTGCCGGGTCGAACATTCGAACATGTTCATGAACCTGAACATGTTCGAATGTTCGACCCGGCACCAATCTACTTGCCGGCGCGGG
>k87-20073_pt1 | contig 15996 bp, 12 predicted proteins | sample MGYA00084030_6733316 | MGnify analysis MGYA00084030 | reverse complement strand
GCTATGAGTATGATTCAAGAGTTCAAGGAGTTCGCAGTAAGGGGAAACGTGATTGACATGGCCGTTGGCGTCATCATCGGAACCGCTTTTGGAAAGATAGTTTCGTCTTTTGTCGCGGATGTTGTCATGCCGCCAATCGGCGTTCTTCTTGGCGGCGTTAACTTTTCCGATCTTGCTTTAACGGTTAAGGCGGCCGTTGGGGAATCCCCGGCCGTGGTTGTCGCTTACGGAAAGTTCGCCCAAACGGTGATAGATTTCACGATCATCGCGTTTGTCATATTCATGGTTGTACGGGTTATTAATTCGCTTAAAAAGAAGGCGGAGGCGGCGCCATCTGCACCGGCTGCGCCGTCAGCGGAGCAAGTGCTGCTCACTGAGATTCGGGATCTCCTGAAAAAGTGATGGGGTTCGGTGCGTGAGCCGCATAACCATTTGTATATTGGCGCCCAAAAAATCCATGCAACCAAATAATGCGCCGCACACCATCACTGCCCGGTACACGCACAACAAATGCGCTCACCGCTTTCCAGGTTCATCGCGTCAAGTGAAAATCCCCAGACGCAGCCGGCGTCGAGTGCGAACACGTTCGGTGCATCCACTTTGCCTTGCAGTGCCGCCCAGTGGCCGAAGACGATGCGTGTCTTTGCGGTTTTTCGTTGCGGGGCGTCGAACCAGGGGTGAAAGCCAGGTGGTGCGCTGCCGAGCCCTTCCTTGCTGCGCAGATCGAGCGCGCCGTGCGCGTCGATGAAGCGCATGCGGGTGAAGTAGTTGGTGATGGTACGCAGCCGTGCGGTGCCAGTGAGCGCTTCGTTCCAGCAGGCCGGTTCGTTGCCGTACATGGCGCGGAAATAGGCATGCGCATCGCCTTGCCGCAGCGTGTTTTCCACTTCGCCTGCCAGCCGCTGTGCATCAGGCAATGACCATTGCGGCGGAATGCCGGCATGGGTCATGACGGTGTTGAGGCGCGCGTTGTAGTGCAGCAGGGGTTGCTGTTGCAGCCAGTGCAGCAGTGCAGCGGCATCCGGTGCGCTGAGCACGCTGGTGAAGGTGTCTTTCGTTTTTTGCGGCACGCAGCCGGTGGCCACGGCAAGCAGGTGCAGGTCGTGGTTGCCAAGCACGATGCGGCAGTTGTCGCGCAGTTCGTACAGCAGGCGCAGCACGCCGAGCGAATCGGGGCCGCGGTTGACCAAATCGCCAACCAGCCAGAGCTCATCCTGGCGGCGGTCGAAACGGATTTTCGCCAGCAACCGTTCCAAGGGTTCACGGCAACCCTGGATATCGCCGATTGCCCAGATCGCCATGGTTGCTGCTCCCGGCTGGCTGCTGTTGGTCGGTTGTTCAGTGCAGCCTGCGCGGCACGGCCAAAGTGAACGGCGCGATGGGTGCTTCAAAACGAGTGCCGTCGGCCGCCATCATCTGGTAGCTGCCATGCATCGCGCCAACCGGCGTTGCCAGCACGGTGCCGCTCGAATAACGGTAACTTTCGCCCGGCGCAAGCCGCGGCTTTTCGCCGATAACACCCTCGCCGTGCACTTCTTGGATCTTCTGGTTGCCATCGGTAACGACCCAGTGGCGGGTGAGCAGTTGCGCGGCGACGGTGCCAGCGTTGTGCATGGTGATGTGGTAAGCAAATACGTAACGGTGCGCAGATTCGTCGGATTGCTCCGGCAGGAATTCGCTCTGCACCTGCACGTTAACGCAATATGCGGCGGTGTTGTTCATGATCCCCTCGTTTTGGAAGCCTGGTCGGCAAGTGCCACGAACTGCGCCACGTTCAGCATTTCGCAGCGCAGTGACGGGTCTATGCCGCAGGCAATGATCGCCTGTTCGTCGAGCAGGGTGCGCACGGCATTGCGCAGCGTTTTGCGGCGTTGCGAGAAAGCCTGTGTCACCAGTTGTGCAAGCATGTGCTCATCGCGCGCCGGGGTTGCCGACGCCTGTGGTATCAGGCGGACCAGCGCTGAGTGCACCTTCGGCTGCGGGTTGAAGGCTGCCGGCGGTACGGTGAACAGTGGCTCGACGCGGCAGCGGTACTGCAGTAGCACCGACAACCGACCGTAGTCGTCTTCGCCGGCCGCAGCACCCATGCGATCCACCACTTCTTTCTGCAGCATGAAATGCATGTCGGCAATATGCGTTGCGCAGTCGAGCAGATGGAATATCAATGGCGTGGAAATATTGTATGGCAGGTTGCCGACCACCCGCAGCGGTTTGCCGCGTTCGGCGGCCAGGGCCGCGAAGTCGTAGCGCAGGGCATCGGCGGTGTGCACGCGCACCTTGTCGCCGAAGCGCGTGGCGATGCGCGGCGCGAGGTCGCGATCAATCTCGATCACGTCGAGAAATCCGGCGGCGTCGAGCAGGGGGCCGGTGATGGCGCCCAGGCCGGGGCCGATTTCAACCAGGGCGTCGTGCGGCTGCGGGCCAACCGATCTGACGATGCGGGCAATCACCTCGGCATCGTGCAGGAAATTCTGGCCAAAGCGCTTGCGTACCCTGTGGCCGGCAACCGGGCGTGGGCTCATGCGGTGCCTGCGGTTTGGCTGCGGGCCACGAGTTCGGCAGCGAGCGCCAGGGCTGCACGCAGGCTGCTGGCGTTGGCCTTGCCGGTGCCGGCGCGGTCCAGCGCAGTGCCGTGATCGACAGATGTGCGGAGCACCGGCAGGCCGAGGGTGACGTTCACCGCATGGCCGAAGCCTGCATGCTTGAGTACCGGCAGACCCTGATCGTGATACATGGCCAGGACGACATCGCCATCAGCGAGTTGCTGCGGGGTGAACAGTGTGTCGGCCGGCAGCGGGCCGACAATATCGATACCGCGCGCCCGCGCCCGCGCCAATGCCGGTGCGATCACTTCAATTTCCTCGCGCCCGAGGTGGCCACCTTCGCCGGCGTGAGGATTGAGGCCGCAGCAGAGTATGCGTGGCGCGGCGATGCCGAATTTGCGCCGCAGATCGCTGTGCACAATGGCAATGACTTCATCGAGCAATGCGCCGGTAATAGCGTCCGGCACGGCGCGCAGCGGCAGGTGGGTGGTAGCGAGGGCAACGCGCAGCGTCCCGGCAACGAGCATCATCACCACGCGTGGCGTCTGTGTGCGTTCGGCGAAGTACTCGGTGTGGCCGGTGAAGGCGATGCCGGCGTCGTTGATGACGCCCTTGTGCACCGGTGCGGTAACCAAAGCGGAAAATTCGCCGCGCGTGCAGCCGTCGCAGGCGGCATTCAGGGTGGCAAGCACGTAACCGGCATTGCGCGTGTTCAGGGTGCCGGCAATGCAGGGTGCAAGGAGCGGTGCGTGCAGTACGGAAAGCGTACCGGCGGCACGCGTGGCGGCATTGCCCGGCTGCCAGGTGCTGATCGCAAGCGGCAGCGCAAGGGCAGCGGCGCGCGCGTTCAGCAGTTCGCGGTCGGCAATGCAGACGATATCGGTGGTGCGCGTCTGCTGCGCCAGCATGACGGCGATATCCGGACCGATGCCAGCCGGTTCGCCGGCGGTGAGGGCTATCGGGCAGGGCATGGCCATGGCGTTCATCGGCTTAGCCGGGGCTCTTGATATCGACGTAGGCTTCGTTGCGTATCTCGCGCAGCCAGTTTTCCAGTTCGGAGTCGAACTTGCGCTTCCAGACTGCGTTGCGTGCCTGCAGCTTGCGGAATTCTTCGCTGGTGTCCTGATCGCGGCGCTCAAGCACCTGGAGGAAATGCCAGCCGTATTGCGTTTCAAACACGGCGGAGAGCTGGCCGGGCTCGGTGGCATTCATCTGCCGTTCGAATTCCTCCACCATCTGGCCGGGGCTTACCCAACCCAGATCGCCGCCGGTCAGGGCGCTGCCGGGATCATCGGAATTTTTCTTCGCCACTTCGGCAAAATCGGCGCCGTTTTTCACGCGATCAAGCAATTGTTGAGCGAGTTCCTTTGCTTCGTTTGCGGTACGTATTGCCGAGGTTTTGATCAGCACATGTTGTACTTTCGATTGCTGAACGACGCGGTCGGCGTCGCCCTTGCGGTCAACCAGCTTGACGATGTGGAACCCGCTGCCGGAGCGCAGCGGGCCGGCGATGTCGCCGGCTTTCATCGGGGTGATGATGCCGGCAAACAGTGACGGCAACTGCGCGCCGTTGCGCCAACCCAGATCGCCGCCTTCCAGGGCATTGGCGGCGTCGGAGTTGCGTACGGCAAGGTCGGCGAAATCGGCACCGGCTTTTGCCTCCGCGAGTAATTTCTGTGCCTTTTCCTCGGCGGCTTTTACTACCTCGACGCCAGCGGATTGCGGCACCGCCACAAGAATATGGGAAATCCGGAAGCTGTCGGAGAACATCGCACGGGCGTCGGCGGATTTGAGAAAATCGGTGACGTCGCTGTCGGTAATGCGGACGCGGTCGCTGACCCGGCGCTGGCGCACGCGGTTGATTACCATGTCGCGGCGTACCTGATCGCGGAAGAGAGCGTAGTCGCTACCCTCGGTGCCCAGCTTGTCGGCGAATTCGCGCAGACTCATGCCGTTCTGCCGGGCGATACCGGCGATGGCGTTGTTGAGGGCATCGTCGTCGATGCGTACGCCCATGCGGTTGCCGAGCTGCATCTGAATGCTTTCCAGGATCAGCCGCTCAAGCACTTGCTTGCGCAGGACGTCATCCGGCGGAATATTTACCTTGCGTGCAGCCAGTTGCGCCTGGATATCCGCCATGCGCTGCGCCACGTCGCTTGCCATGATGACATCGTCATCGACGATGGCGGCAATGCGATCCAGCCACTCGATGTCGGCGTGTGCCGGCGTGGCGGTGCCCAGTGCCAGCGCGAAGGCGAGCAGGACAATGGCAAGCAAGTCAGTCGAGTGCTTTTCTGCGTTTTTCATAACCGGGAATATTGCTCGATAGTTCGGAACTTATCTTGTCGCCCAGGCTGCCCAGGCCCTTGAGCTCCACCTCGAACACCAGGCCTTCGTCGGCAATCAGGGCGGTTGATGCGGGGTCTATGTCCACCGTGCGGCGGGCGACGATGCGTGCCCGCCAGCAACAACTTTCGTACTCGATGCCACCGAGTGCTTCAAGCGTGCGCGCACCGGCAAGATCGAAAATCCAGCGGCCAACGATATTCCAGCTGGGGTCGACCGGCAGCAAGCCGGAAAGTTCCGCCTGGTCGATGTCGGGCCGATCATAGCGGTAGCCGACGTTGAGCGTGCGAAATGACGCATCCTGCCAGTAGGCACGCAGGCTGCCACGCACGAAATCGCCGTCATCCGGTGACCATTGGCCTTCGGTGCGGGCACTCCACTGGCTGCTGACTTGCCAGCTGGCGTTCGCGACCAGCGGGGAGCGGCGGGTGGTGTCGAGCCCGGTGAGTGGCGACAAACCGATACGCGGCACCTCGGTATAGAACGCCTGGCCGACGCCGAAGCGCGCGGCTTCGCTGCCCGTCGGGCCGAACAGCCGGCTCTCGACTGCCAGCGACAATTGCCGTGTATCGCCAATGCGGTCGCCACCGGTAAAGCGATTGTTGCGGAACAGTTGGTCGTAGCTGAAAGTCAGTGCCGACGTATCGAACAGCGGTGCGTCATCCTGCGCTTCGTAGGGCGTCCACAGCAGCAGGGCGCGTGGTTCCAGGGTTTGCAGCCAGTCGTCATCATGCATGCGGAAATCCCGCTCGAAGAACAACATGCCGTCCAGTGACGCCGTCGGGATCAGGTGTTCCGGCGTATCGCCCGCGCTGTTGTTTTCCAGCGTATAGGTAGTGTAGCGGGCAAGGGCGGCAGGCTCGAGCTGCCAGGCTTCGCCGGCGAGCGGCCACCGCACCGACGGGGCAATACGCACGCGTGAGCCGACCGGGTTGGCGAGCAGCGGATCGATGGTCCGGTCAAAATAAACGTATTCGGTGGCCGTGCTCCAGATGGGCCCGCGCTGCGTCGGCAGCGTCATGTTCGCCAGCAATTGCGGCAGACGCTCATAGGGATGGTCGGTGGCGGCGATCGTCGGATTGATGGTTTGCCAGCCCTGCACGCGCGCCAGCGCTGACCAGTGCTCGGCGGTGTAGCGTGTTTGCAGCATGCGCACCAGGTGCGTCTCGCGATTGACCGATAATTGCGTGTCGAGATCATCCAGATACGCATCGTCGGATACGTCGGTGGCATCGGCGAACACCTGCCAGCGTGGCGTGGGGTTGCCGATGTGTCCGAAGCGCAATATGTGTCGCGGCTCGTCGCCATAGGCTTTGTCGCTGTCAATCCAGCCGATACCGAGCGTGCCCTTGCCGAAGGAATCTTTCGGTGCGCCCAGCAGGTAGCGCAACTCGCTCTCGACAAGCACGCCACGCTGTTCGATCCAGCGTGGCGTCAACAACAGATCGTATTGCGGATCGAGGTTGAAGTAGTACGGCACGGCGATGTCGGTGCCATCGCTGTTGCTGAATGAAAATGTTGGGTAAAGCACGCCGCTGCGCCGCCGTTTGTCGATCGGGAAAGTCATGTACGGCACATACAACACGGGCACCTTGTGGACCAGCAGCCGCATGTGTTTGGCGCTGCCCCAACCGGCTTCCTGATCGAGGTTGATCTGCCGCGAAATAAGTTGCCAGGTCTCGTGGCCCGGTTCGCAGGAGGTATACGAACCGTCCTTGATGACCACGCTGTATTCGTTTTCGCGTTGGATGGTGCTGGCACTGCCGCGAATGTGCGGGGCGTGCAGTGCGTACCTTGTGTTGACCAGATAGCTGTTGCTGCCGTCGAGTGCGAGTTCGGCGCTGTCGGCTTCGATGGTCATCGCCGGATCCTGCAGAAACACATGACCGGATAGCAGCAGGCGATCGCGACCAGCGGTGATCACCGCGCGGTCGGCGCGCATCAGGTTTTGGCCCTGCCGCACCTCGACGAGACCGGCAACCTGCGATTCGCCGGCCTCGTCGAGCTGCATGTTGTCGGCCGCGACATAGACCGGCGCATCGCGCCCCTGGTCGTCGCCTTCGAGCTTGGGCAGCGGCGGTGCGATATAGGCGCCATGACACCAGGGTGGGATGAATGGCACTTGCGCGGCAGGGAACCCGCGCAATTGCTCCCGCGAGTAAAAATTCAGGGGCTGGTACGGCTGGCCCGGTGACAGCGCAGGCATCGGCGGTGCCGACGCTTCCTCCTCGGCTGTTGCCGCCGGTGGCGTAGCGGTGGCCAGGGCGGGCGTCGTTTGCGTTTCTGCCGATATGCTTTCTCCGGCGCGCACGCCGGTGGCCCAGACCAGGATCGGCAGGAGCAGCACGAGGAAAGAATGCGCGGCAGGGGAGCGCGGGATCATGGGCAGGAAAGCGGGGGGCCAGGCTGTCACGGCGAAGGCCGCATCATATATGATCCGCCCGGTTTTCAGCGAGGATACGCGCATGTCGTCAGCCGCTCGCGAGGCTCTGCTTGCGCAATGGGCCGCCGCCGAGGCAGTGCGCCGGGGTTACCCGTCGCCCGCTGCCACGCTCACGCCGGTTTCCGGCGACGCCAGCTTTCGCCGCTATTTCCGTCTTGCTACCGGGCGCGGTCCGCTGATCGCGGTCGATGCGCCGCCTGCACAGGAAAACTGCCGTCCTTTTGTTGCCATCGCCGGCGCTTTGCGGGCGGGCGGTCTGCACGCACCGGAAGTCATCGCCACCGACTTTGACCGCGGCCTGATGCTGCTTGAAGATTTTGGCGATGCGCTGCTGCGCCCGGCACTGGCCGACGACACCGTCGATGCACACTACACGCAGGCGATGGCAGAACTGCTGCGCATGCAGGGCATCACGGCAACGCCGGGCTACAGCCTGCCGCCGTACGATCGTCAGCGACTGCTGGATGAGATGCAGCTGTTCCGCGACTGGTTCGTGAAGGTGCACCTCGGGCTGGAACTCGGCAAGGAAGATCTTGCCGTGCTGCACGATGCCTGTGAACGCATCGTTGCAGATAATCTCGCGCAACCGGTGGTGTTCGTACACCGGGATTTCCATTCGCGCAACATCATGCTGTTGGCAGATGGCACGCTGGGGCTGATCGATTTTCAGGATGCGGTGATGGGGCCGGTGACCTACGACTTGCTGTCGCTGCTGCGCGATGCCTACGTGGTGTGGCCGCCGGCACGCGTTCGCGGCTGGGTGCTGCAGTTTGCCCGGTCGCTGCGCGCCGAGCGGCGCATCGCTGTCGACGATGCGACGTTCCTGCGCTGGTTCGACTGGATAGGAGCGCAGCGCCACCTCAAGGTGGTCGGTATCTTTGCGCGGCTGCATCACCGCGACGGCAAGGCCGGTTATCTTGAGGATATTCCGCGCGTGTTCAACTATCTGATCGGCGAGATTGCCGGTTACCCGGAACTCGCGGAGCTCGCTGCGTTACTGCGCGAGCGTATCCTGCCTGCTTATCTGGCGAAGAAGCCGGAAGCGCGCGGGTTTCTCACAGCGTTGTGAACTTTCCTCAGGGTATATGCCGATGAAAGCGATGATTCTCGCCGCTGGCCTCGGTACCCGCTTGCGGCCGCTCACCGACATCGTACCCAAGCCGTTGCTTGAGGCGGGCGGCAAACCGCTGATCGTCTGGCACATCGAAAAACTGGTTGCGCTCGGGGTGCGTGACATCGTTGTCAACCATGCCTGGCTGGGCGAGCGTATCGAGCAGATGCTGGGCGATGGCGCGCACTTTGGCGCCCGCATCGCGTATTCGCGTGAGGGCCTGCCGCCACTGGAAACCGCAGGCGGTATCCGGCGTGCACTGCCGCTGCTCGGTGCGGCACCCCTGATGCTGATCAACGGCGACATCTGGACGGATTTTGATTTTGCGCACTTACCGGGCGTGCATGCACCGATGGCACCGGGCATCGATGCACATCTGGTGCTGGTGCCGAACCCGGACTTTCATCCGCATGGTGATTTTGTGCTTGATCGTGCGGGGCGCATGCAGGTGGATGGTGCGCCGAAATACACGTTTGCCGGCATCAGTGTCTTGCGCCCGCAACTGTTTGCATCGTTGCCGGACGGCCCGGCACCGCTGGCGCCGTTGCTGCGTGCGGCGATGGTGCGTGGTGTGGTGAGCGGTGAGCTGCATGTTGGCCGCTGGACCGATGTCGGCACGATCGAGCGACTGGAAGCATTGCGTGGCGAGTTGGGCAGCTGAGTTGCGGTGACCGACTACTGTTGACTAACTAAATGTCATAGTGGGCGCCCGACTTTTTTTTGTGATGCAGATCGCGTTGACGCGCCGGCAGGTAATGCTGCAGCAGTGCGTCGCCGAGCGTAGCCAAGGTCACCGGTTTGACGATCTGCCCGTCCATGCCGGCCTGCAGTGCGAGCGCGCCGTAATCCTGTGTGGCGTGCGCGCTCAATGCCAGGATCGGGCAGCGCGACCAGCCGGAGGCCGTTTCCAGCCCGCGAATTTCGCGCGCTGCGGCGTTGCCATCGAGGATCGGCATATCGAGATCCATCAGCACCATGTCGTAATTGCCCGACTGCTCGGCGTAACGATTGACGGCGCATCGGCCATCCTCGACAACATCCACATCAATTCCCAGTTTGCGCAGCAGACCGCGCGTTACCAGCTGGTTCACCGGGTTGTCCTCGGCCACCAGTATGCGCAGGCCCCCCGGCAGCAGTGCATGGAGCGGTGTGGCTGCGGGGTTTTCTGTTGCCGGGATCCTCGGCAGCGACGGTGACGGTGACGGCGATAGCAGGGCGATGAGATCGTCGCGCGTGAACACCGAGCGGCTGACGATGTTGCAGATAGGCGTGCTGATGCCGAGATTGTCGGCGGACGTGTTGATGCGGGTGACCGGCGTATCAATGTGGGCGATATCGGTGCCAACCGCCGTCAGCAGGCGCACGGAAATTTTCGGGTGGTGATCGGCAAGGTGATGCGCGAGGGCAACGGCGTCGCTGGGCCAGCGCTGGCCATTGATCACGACGAAGTGGATTTCCGGGTGTATCTCCAGCAGGTTCCGTGCTTCGCGCTCGTTCGTAGCGATGGAAACACGTTGCCCGATTGCCGACGGCAACGCGGCAATGGCGTGGGCAAGGTGGCCATCGGCATCAATCAGCAGGACCGGAACAGGCAACGTGGGCAAGGTTGACAGTTTCGCCGGATGTCCGTCCTCTGCCGGCAGCAGCGGCACTTCGAACCAGAATACCGAGCCATCGCCAATGCTGCTGTAGACACCGATATTGCCGGCCATCATGAGCACGAGTTCACGACTGATACTGAGGCCCAGTCCGGTACCACCGAAGCGGCGCGTCACAGCGGGTGATGCCTGTGTGAACAGGTTGAACAGGCTCTGCTGTTCGGTCGGCGTCAGGCCGATACCGGTGTCGCGTATCTCAATACGCAGCCGCGCCGCACCATCGTTGTCGAAGGTATGTTCAGCATAGACCTCAATGCGTCCCTGCTCGGTGAACTTCACGGCATTGCCGATCAGATTGAGCAGCACCTGCCGGATGCGGATCGGGTCGCCGATCATCATCGTCGGCACGGCATCGTCAATCGTACAAAAAATCAGTGAGCGGTTCTGGCCGGCGTTCAGGCTGAATACCCGGGCGCTTTCGCAGATCAGCGCGCGGATATCGATGGGAATCTGACTGATCTCGAGCTTGCCGGCTTCAATTTTTGCGTGGTCGAGGATGTCGTTGATGAGGCTGAGGAGGGATTTCCCGGCGCTGCTGATCAACTCGATGTACTCGCGCTGCCGGGGTGTCGGCTGGGTGTCGCCGAGCAATTCGGCCAGCCCGAGCACGCCGTTGAGCGGCGTACGGATCTCGTGGCTCATCCGGGCCAGGAACAGGCTCTTGGCGCGATTCTCGGCCCGGGCGCTCAGTTCGGCATAACGCGTCCGGTAAAACATCACGCCAAGAGCGGTGATCGCGGCATAAAGCAGCAGCAGCCCGACAGCCGTGGCGATGTCGACCCGCAGTTGTTTGCTGCGCTCGCGCCGCACCAGCGATTCGGCGCTGTCGACAAGTGCATCACTCGTACTGCGCAGGGCCGCATAAGCTGTTTCGCCTTCGTGCCACGACTGTTCCCAACCGATAGTCAGTTGAGGCGCGAGCACCAGTGACTGTTCGGTGCTGGTCAGATAAGTGCGCAACGGGCTCAGCGCTTCCGGTCGCGGCAGTCCATCGCCGCGATGCCGTTCGGCAATGCCGGATAACTGGTGCTCCAGAGTAATCGTCAGGGTATCCAGTGCCGCCCAGGCATTGTCCAGATATTCGGCGTCGCTCGAACTCAAGTAGCCATCGCGCAGTCGGGAGTAGATGGCGATGGCACGCAGCAGCCCGAGATCGTGCCGTGCCTTGTGCATGGTATCGAGCACCAGCATCAGCAATTCATTGGCGTTGATATCCGTACCGGCCGCCAGGTCGGTAATGAAGAACAGGCTGGCCATGGCAGTGTGCACCTCGTCATTGAGGCGTTCCACGTTGTTGAATGGCACGGCGGTATCGGAGGTTTCGCTGGCGACACCCAGATCCTGCCACACCTGTTGGAGGTGATCGGCGCGGGCACGCAGGGAATTGTTGTCGAAACGCTGGAGATTGGCGATGAAGGCCTGCAGGTGCCGGTCGACATCGAACCGTGCCTGCTCGTATCGCGACGACACTTCCGGTGCATCAAGGTAGGTATTGGCCGGCGCAAGGTCGCGCATGCTTTCCAGAGGCACAACCACGACGAGGCCGGCACGGAAAGTGGCAAGTACGCGCTCCATTTGCGTATACCGCTCGACGTGACCAAGCGCGGTCTGTACCAGCAGCCAAGCCAGCAGCGCGAAGGGCAGGGTGATCAGTATGGCAGTGCCCAGAGCGGCGCCAAACCAGGATGACGTCTTTTCTTGCTCCATGGACGACGCATCGGTTAATGAGTGGGGGTGGTCATTTTGCACCTTTGTTGGTGGCACTTGCCACGCTCATCGTGATCGCCGCAGCGAACGGGATTGCCTGGATCACCAGTACGGCCAGCCATAGTCGTACATCCGTAGCATCGGTCTGCTGGCGCAGTGCCACACCGACGGCGCAAGCCAGGAGTATGACGAGCAACGCGACTTCCTCGCGTGCCAGCAGCAAGGCGCTGACCAGGCTTTCGCGCGTCTTCAGTTTTGGCGTGCGCAGGAATGGCATCGACCTGGTTACCAGACCGAACAGGACCGCGCGTGCAATGGTATGGGAGAGCGCGAGGCCAGCGCAGGCGGCGGCCAGCGTTGTCCGGCGGTCGGTACCGATGCGGCGCCGGTACAGGAACCACAGCTTCGACCACTTGAAAAAGAACAGGGCCAAGGGCGGGATGGCGAAAAGCGCCAGTGGTGGATCAATGCGCTGTGGCAGCACGATCATGCCAAGTGACCAGAGGATCGCGCCAAGCGTGAACAGGAGGTTGAAACCATCTGCGAGCCATGGCAGCCAGCCACCGACGAAATGGTAACGCTGGCCGGCCGTCAGCTCTGTGTTGCGACCGAGGAGCAACGCGCCGGCGTGCGCGCGCATGATTTGCATGGCACCGAATGCCCAGCGGAAGCGCTGCTTCTGGTAGTCGATGAAATTATCCGGAATGAGTCCTTTGCCGTAGCTGCGGGCAAGGTACGCGGCTTCGTGACCGTTTTCGAAGAGGCGCAGACCGAGTTCGGCATCCTCGGTGATGCACCACTGGGCCCAGCCACCGACTCCCTCCAGCACCGATTTGCGCACCATGGTCATGGTGCCGTGCTGGATGATCGCGTTGCGATCGTTGCGCGTTACCATCCCGATGTGGAAGAAGCCCTTGTACTCGGCATGACACATTTTCTTGAACAGGTTGTCGTTGCCGTCACGGTAGTCCTGCGGTGCCTGCACGAGCGCGATCTCGCTTCGCGCGAAGTGTGGTGTGAGATGGGCCAGCCACTGCGGCTCGACAACATAATCGCTGTCGATTACCGCAACTATGCGGGCATCCGGCGCCGTGTGCTGCAAGGCGAAATTCAGCGCGCCGGCCTTGAACCCGGCCAGCGGCGCAACATGGTAGAAACGGAAACGCTCACCATGTTGCGGGGCAAGCTTGGCGTTCGTTGTTGCGCACCAGGCCTGCACCGGCTCCCAGACCGCCGGGTCCCGGGTGTTGTTGTCGATCACCAGCACCTCGAAATCGTCGTACTGCAGCGCCGCCAGCGCCGTCAGCGTCTCGATCACCATGGCGGGTGGCTCGTTGTAACAGGGCACATGGATCGACACTTTCGGGCGGAACGATGGGTCGCATTGCTCGACGGGTGCGAAGACGCGGCGGCGCTCGCGCACCCACACCGCTTCGGCCCACTCGTGTGCTTCGACCAGCAGCACGATCGTCACGCCCAGTGCGCTCACCGCGAGAACAATACCCAGCAGTACCGTGCCAATGGTTGCGTACTGATCCATGTATTCGTTCGCCATCCAGACCAGCGTGGTGGTGCTGGCGAAGGCGATGACTGCGAGGAAGCTCAGCGCGCGTTTACGCAACAGTTGGGCATCGGTAAGCAGGACAAGAAAGGTGAGAATGGCGAGCGTGATCGATACCGACACCAGCGTGCGCCACTCGGGAATTTCAACAATCGGACCTGCAAACGGAAATTTCTGCTGCCGCTTTACATCCCACACGCCCCAGTAAGCGCCGACCGAACCCTCGGTCGCCTGCTTCCAGGGCTGATCGAACGCTTCCATGATGAAATAATCGAGCTTGAGGTTCTTCGCCATCGGCAGGAAGTTGCGCAGGAAACGCGCCTCGTCGCTGATCGTGGCATCGGCATCGCCGACTTCGCGGCCACGGCTGGGCCAGCCCACCTCGGCCAGCAGGATCGGTTTGCCGGGGAAGGATTGAGTGAGCGCGTAGTGCATGCTGGCAATGTGGTCGTTCGCGCCCTCCAGCTGCTTGCCCTGCCAGTAAGGCAGAAAATGTGCAGCGATGAAGTCGCAGTGCTCGGCGAGCGCGCGATTTGCGTTCCACAAATGCCAGGGCTCGGCAGTGGATACGGGCACCTTCACCTGGGTCTTCACGTACTGCAGGTAGGCGATCAGCTGCGCGACCGACAGATCCTCGCGCAGCAGCGTTTCGTTGCCGACGATCACCCGATCGACGTTCGGGTTGGCGTTCGCTACCGCGATCATCCGTTCAATCTCGACGGCGTTGTGGGCGAGATCAGCGGTGAGCCAGGCGCTGACAGTGACCTGCATGCCGTAGGGCCGTGCCAGCGCCGGAATGTCGCCGAGGATGCCGTCGACCGAATAGATACGGATGCGGCGGGTTTGCTGCGCGAGCAGCGCCAGATCGGCACGGATTTCGTCAGCATTCGGGTGGCTGCCTTCCAGCGGGCTCTGGCCGGCGCGGTAGGGCGAGTAGGCGTAGCCGGCCACATGGGCTGGCCAGACGGGCTCAAGCATTGGCCGGTTGGCGATGGCCCAAATGGCGAGCGTGATTGCCGACAGGGCGAGCAGCACGAACAGGGAGGGCAGGAAGCGTATGGCGCGACGGGGCATGGTGGGGCGGGGTCTTGTTGTTTGGGGCGGATGATACCGGACGGGCATCGGCACCGGCCTGGAACTGCATCCCGTATTCGGCAATTCGCCCCTTTCCTGCAGGTATTTTCCCTACAATAGCGGCGACTTCCCGGAGCCGCCCATGACCGATTACCTGATTGCCCCCTCGATTCTCGCCGCCGATTTTGCACGTCTTGGCGCCGAGGTCGACACGGTGCTTGCTGCCGGCGCCGACATCGTCCACTTCGATGTGATGGACAACCACTACGTGCCCAACCTCACCATTGGCCCGCTGGTATGCAAGGCGCTGCGCAAGCATGGTGTGACGGCACCCATCGACGTGCACCTGATGGTGCGCCCGGTTGATCGCCTGATCGGCGACTTCATCGAGGCCGGTGCGTCGTGGATCAGCTTCCACCCGGAAGCGTCCGATCACGTCGATCGTTCGCTGCAACTCATTCGTGACGGCGGCTGCAAGGCCGGCCTCGTGCTCAACCCGGCGACGCCGGTGACACACCTTGAACACATCATGGACAATCTCGATTTCATCCTGCTGATGAGCGTTAACCCGGGTTTTGGCGGGCAGTCGTTCATCGCATCCACACTGCCGAAACTGGCGAAGGTGAAAGCGCTGATCAAGGCCAGTGGCCGCAATATCCGCCTGGAAGTGGATGGCGGTGTCTCTGCAAAAAACATCCGTGAAATTGCCGCAGCAGGTGCCGACACCTTCGTTGCCGGCTCGGCGATTTTCGGCAAGCCGGATTACCGGGCGGTGATTGCGGAAATGCGGGCGGAACTCGCCACCCTGTCGTAGGCGCACACCATGTCGCGGGCCCTGCTGTTTGATCTCGACGGCACCCTCGTCGATTCCGTTCCCGATATCGCTGTCGCGGTTGATCGCCTGCTGCTGGCGGATTACCGGGTGCTGCTGCGCGGCCCCGGGCTCTCGTAGCGGCACTGCCTCCGGCTTAACCCTCTTTCTGGTAACTGAACAGGGCATTCACCCAGTCCGGCACCTGCTGCGCCCAGCCGAACTCCTTCCACGCCAGCGGCCCGTACGACACGATCATCAGCGCGATAAACATCACGGTGACCGGCAGCGCGTAGCGTTCGTGGCGATACCACCAGCCACGGCCGGCGAGGCGCGCATCCTCCTTTGCCAACTGCACTTCGCGATCGCCGATCAGGTGCCGGGTGAGCAGGTGATTGAGCGCCACCGGTGGTGTCAGGTAGCCGAGTTCGAAGGACAGCAGCGTGAACATCCAGAAATGCAGTGGATCGATACCGGCCATAAAGGCAACCGGTGCCAGCGTGGCGTTGACGAGGATGGCCGCGCCGTAGGGGTCCATGATCATGCCGATGAACACCTTGACGATGATCAACACCGTCATCGTCCACCACACACTCTCGATGTGCGGGAACATCTCCATGACCTGTGAGCGTTCGATGGTGCCGCCCACCGACACCGACAACGCCATGATCATCAGCAGCGCGCCGATGTGGCCGGTGGTTTCGTTGACGGCTTCGCGCATGGCGATTTCCAGTGGCTGGCG
>k87-478657_pt1 | contig 16048 bp, 15 predicted proteins | sample MGYA00084030_6733316 | MGnify analysis MGYA00084030 | reverse complement strand
CCCCCCGCCCGTACACCACAAAACTGTAGTCGTACGGATTCGGCCCTTCGGCGCTGAAGCGCTCGCGCTTTTCCTCGCGCCATCCCGCGCGCACGAACTCCGGGAAATACGCATCCCCTGCCACACAGGCATGCACCTCGGTGAGGTACAGCCGATCGCAGCGTGGCAGCGCCTGCGCGTAGATCTCGGCGCCTCCGATCACCACGCACTCGTCGACGCCGTCGATCAGCGCCACCTGCTCGGCCAGCCGCAGCGCCTCGTCCAGCGATGCCACCACTTTCGCGCCGACCGCCGCGTAATCGCGTTGCCGCGTGATCACGATGTTGGTGCGGCCCGGCAGCGGCCGGCCCAGCGACTCCCAGGTCTTGCGACCCATCAGCACCGGTTTGCCGTAAGTGACGGCCTTGAAATATTTCAGGTCGTTCGGCAAATACCAGGGTAGTTTGTTGTCGCGGCCGATCACGCGGTTTTCCGCCAGCGCGGCGATCAGCGAGAGATGCATACGTTTCCCCTTCAACCGCCGTATGGCATGCCCAGCGAGCCGGCGACCACCGCCGACAGCAGTTTGCCGCTGCGGATCGACAGGCCGTTGCGCAAGTGCGGATCGCGCTGCAGTGCGCCGTCGATGCCGTGGTCGGCCAGCGCCAGCACGAACGGCAGCGTCGCGCTGGTGAGCGCGCGCGTCGAGGTACGCGGTACCGCGCCCGGCATGTTCGCCACGCAGTAATGCAATACGCCTTCCTCGGTGTACACCGGGTCGGCGTGGGTGGTGGGACGGCTGGTTTCGAAACATCCGCCCTGGTCGATCGCCACGTCGACGATCACCGAGCCCGGCTGCATGCTGCGCAGCATGGCGCGATCGACCAGTTTCGGCGCGCCGGCGCCCGGTACCAGCACGCCGCCGATGACGAGATCGGCGCGCGGCAGCAGGTGTGCAATCGCCTGCCGCGTGCTGTGGCAGGTTTCGACGCGATGATCCAGCGCAACCTGGATCGCCCGCAGTTGCGACAGGTCGCTGCCAACCAGCGTCACCCGCGCGCCCATGCCGACCGCCACCTGCGCCGCGGCATTGCCGACCGTGCCGCTACCGAGGATCACCACATGCACCGGCGCAACGCCGGTGGCGCCGCCGATCAACATGCCCTTGCCGCCATACGGCTTCGACAGGAAATAGGCACCGTACTGCACAGCCAGCTTGCCGGCGATTTCGCTCATCGGCGCCAGCAGCGGCAGCCGGCCCTGCACATCGGTCACCGTCTCGTAAGCGATGTGGGTGGCGCCGGTTTTCAGCAATGCGTCGGTCAATTCGCGCGAGGCAGCAAGGTGCAAATAGGTGAACAACGTGTGGCGCGGCGCCAGCAGCGGGTACTCGGACGGCTGCGGCTCCTTCACCTTGACGATCAGTTCCGCCTGCGCGAACACCTCGTCCGCAGTATCGACCACGCGCGCACCGACGCTGCGGTAATCGTCGTCGCTGAAGCCGGAACCTTCGCCGGCGCTTTTCTCGACGTAGACCCGGTGCCCGTGGTGAACCAGTTCCGCCGTGCCGTACGGCGTCATCGCGACGCGGAATTCGCGGACCTTGATTTCCTTCGGGACGCCGATGTCCACTCAGACCGCCACCGGCGCCTTGATATGCGCGTGCGATTGATAGCCTTCCAGCGTGAAGTCTTCGTAGCTGAAACCGAAGATATCCTGCACCGCCGGGTTGATCTTCATCCTCGGCAACGGCAGCGGTTCGCGCGTGAGTTGCAGGTCGGCCTGTTCGAGGTGATTGGCGTACAGGTGGCAATCGCCGCCGGTCCAGATGAACTCACCCGGCTCCAGGTCACAGACCTGCGCCACCATCATGGTCAACAGCGCGTAGCTGGCGATATTGAACGGCACGCCGAGAAAAATATCGGCACTGCGCTGGTACAACTGGCAACTGAGCTTGCCGTCGGCAACGTAGAACTGGAAGAACGCGTGGCAAGGTGCCAGCGCCATGTTCGGGATGTCGGCGACGTTCCAGGCACTGACGATCAACCGCCGCGAATCCGGATTGGTCTTGATCTGCTGGATGATCTGCGCGATCTGGTCGATGTGCCCGCCGTCCGGCGTCGGCCAGGAGCGCCACTGGTAACCGTATACCGGGCCGAGTTCGCCGCCATCCTTCGCCCACTCGTCCCAGATCGAGACACCGTGTTCTTTCAGATAGCGGACGTTGGTCTCGCCCATCAGGAACCACAGCAACTCGTGGATGATCGATTTCAGGTGCAGCTTCTTGGTGGTGACGGTGGGGAAACCGTCGGCGAGATTGAAGCGCATCTGGTGCCCGAACACGCTGTACGTGCCGGTGCCCGTGCGATCGGCCTTGAACGTGCCGTGCTCGCGCACATGGCGCATCAGGTCGAGGTACTGCTTCATTTCGCGTGGCTGCCGGCGATGACGGGCATGATCCGTTTACGGTAGGCGAGCACCAGCAGGAAGATGCCGACCAGCACCAGCGGCAGGCTCAGCAACTGCCCCATCGTCAGCCAGCCGCCGGCGAGATAGCCGATGTGCGCATCCGGCTCGCGGAAAAATTCGGTGCTGAAACGGAAGCAGCCATAGCACAGGGCGAATACCCCGGACACCGCGTAGCGTGGCCGCGGGCGCCAGGAGAAGAACCAGACGATCAGGAACAACAGCACGCCTTCGCTGACAGCCTGGTACAGCGGCGACGGATGCACCAGGTGGTCGACGCCCGGCCACTGCATCGCCCAGGGCAGGGAGGCATCGGCGGCGCGGCCCGGCAACTCGGCGTTGATGAAGTTGCCGATGCGGCCGGCGCCCAGCCCGATCGGCACCAGTGGCGCGACGAAATCGACCACGTCGAAATACGCTTTTTTATAGCGGCGCGCGAACAGCCACACCGCGAACAGCACGCCGAGGAAGCCGCCGTGGAAACTCATGCCGCCTTTCCACAGCACGAAGATCGACCAGGGCTCCTGCACGAAATGCGCGAAGTCGTAGAACAGCACGTAGCCGACCCGGCCACCGATGATCACGCCCAGCGCACCGTAGAAGATGAGATCGTCGACCTGCAGCGCGGTCCAGTTGCGCCATGGCTGCTGCGCCCGCATCCGGCCCAGCGCGATGGCGGCGACGAAGCCGAGCAGGTACATCAGGCCGTACCAGTGCACGCCGACCGGGCCGAGGGCAAAGGCGATGGGATCAGGTTGCGGATGGACGAGCACGGCGGGACTCCTTCGTTGGCCGCCGGCATTCTACCCTTCGAGGGAGTCCCCTGTAGGTCCGGCTTCAGCCGGACAACGACCATGTCCGGCTGAAGCCGGACCTACGAGCCGGACCTACGAGCCGGACCTACGAGCCGGACCTGCGAGCCGGACCTGCGGCATAATCACCGTCCATGTGCGTCCTGTTCATCGCCTGGAAATCCCACCCCCGTTACCGCCTCGTGCTCGCCGGCAACCGCGACGAATTCCGCGCGCGGCCGACGGCAGTGCTGGCTCATTGGCGCAACCGGCCCGACGTGATTGGCGGCCGCGACCTCAAGGGTGGCGGCAGCTGGCTTGCGGCGCGTGCTGACGGCCGTTTCGCGGCGGTCACCAATTTCCGCGAAGTCCCGCTTTCCACCGGCCCGCGCTCACGCGGTGAACTGGTGCAAGGCTTCGTCTGCGGCGAGCAGCCGCCCGCAGCGTTCGTGCAGCAACTCGACCCACAAGCACGCGAGTTCGGCGGCACCAACCTGTTTGCCGGCGATGACGACGCCCTGTGGCACTGGTCCAACCGCGGCCAGGTGGCGCGGCGGATGGCGCCGGGCCTGTACGGGCTTTCCAACGGCATGCTCGCCGATGACTGGCCAAAGATGCGGCGCGGCCGCGAGGCGCTGGCGCGCGTGGTCGCCGCCAGCGAAATCGACACCGACGCAGCATTCGCGCTGCTCGCCGACCGCACGCCCGGCCTGGATCACGAACTGCCCGATACCGGCGTCGGCCGCGACATGGAGCGCACGCTGTCGTCGATCTTCATCGCCGGCAACGAGTACGGCACCCGCGCCAGCACGCTGTTGCTGATCGGTCATGACGGCCGCCTGCAGATGCATGAAAAACGCTGGGGCGCCGGCGGCGTATTCGACGGCGAAACGATCCTCACCCCGTAGGAGCGCCGAGCGGCGCGACGCTCTTGCGAGAAAGAAAGAGCATCGCGCCGCTCGGCGCTCCTACGCCGCCTGCTGCCGGCCGACAGCGCTGAGCACCGCCTGCAACGTCGCACTCGTCGTGTCTTCCGCCAGCGCGACACCAACCGTGACGTCATCGCCGACCCGCAGTTTCACGCAGGCCATGGCGCTGGCACCGGTGCCGGTGCCCAGCGCGTACTCGTCGAAGGCTTCGATCTGGCCGATCACGCCGTGCACGCGCTGCATCGCGTCCATCAACGCTTCGACCGCACCGCCGCCTTCGCCTTTCACGCTCTTGCCCTCGATCGCGGCATCGACGCTGACGCGGTCGCCGCTGCGCTTGATGTCGTAATTGCCGATGCGCCAGCCCTGCGGCACGGTGACATAGGACGAATCGAACAACTGGCGAATGGCGCCGCCCTCGACTTCACCGCCGGTTTTCTCCGCATGGTTCTGCACCACGCGCGAGAACTCGATCTGCAGCCAGCGCGGCAGGGTGATGCCGAAGTCGCGCTCCAGCACGTACAGCACGCCACCCTTGCCGGACTGGCTGTTGATGCGCACCACTTCCTCGTAGCGGCGGCCGAGATCGCGCGGATCGATCGGCAGATACGCGACCTGCCAGGGCTCGCTGTCTTTCTGCTTCGAAAGCGACTTGCGGATCGCGTCCTGGTGGCTGCCGCTGAACGCGGTGTAGACCAGCTCGCCGACGTAAGCGTGGCGCGGGTGGGTCTTGATCTCGGTGCAGTACTCGACGGTGTCGACGATGCGACGCAGATCCGAGAAATCGACTTTCGGATCGATGCCCTGCGAATACAGGTTCATGCCCATGGTCACCAGACACATATTACCGGTGCGCTCGCCGTTGCCGAGCAAAGTGCCTTCGACGCGGTCGGCGCCGGCCATCACCCCGAGTTCCGCCGCCGCCACGCCGCAGCCACGGTCGTTGTGGGTGTGCAGGCTGACGCGCAGCTTGTCGCGATGCTTGATGTTGCGGCACATCCACTCGATCTGGTCGGCGTGCACGTTCGGCGTGCTCACCTCGACCGTCGCCGGCAAGTTGATCACGACCTTCTGGCCTTTCTCCGGTTGCCAGACATCCACCACCGCGTTCACTACTTCCGCCGCGTATTCCAGTTCAGTGCCAGTAAAACTTTCCGGCGAATACTGGAACTGCCACTGCGTTTCCGGCGCCCTGGCTGCGCATTCCTTCACCCACTGCGCGCCCTGGATGGCGATCGCCTTGATCGCCGCGCGATCGAGACCGAACACGCGCTCGCGCTGCACCGTCGAGGTGGAGTTGTAGATATGCACGATCGCCTTCTTCGCGCCCTTGAGCGATTCGAAACTGCGCTTGATCAGGTCTTCGCGGCACTGGCAGAGCACTTGAATAGTGACGTCGTCCGGCACCATGCCCTCGGTGATGATCTTGCGCACGAAATCGAAATCCGGCTGCGACGCCGCCGGAAAACCGACCTCGATTTCCTTGAAGCCCATGTCCACCAGCAGCACGAACAGTTTCGCCTTCTGGTCCGGGTTCATCGGCTTGACCAGCGCCTGGTTGCCGTCGCGCAGATCGACCGAGCACCAGTCCGGCGCCTTGGCGATGACCCTCGAGGGCCACTGGCGATCCGGAAGACTGATGGTCGGGTAGGCGGCGTATTTGCGGTGGTCGAAGCTCATGACGGACTCCTGATGCTGGCGTATGACGTAGGTCCGGCTTCAGCCGGACACGAAAGCGTCCGGCTGAAGCCGGACCTACAGACTGCAAAGTCTAGGCGCCAGCCCCGGCAACAGGCTTGCTAATTCGCCCTTTAAGCAGTCATTGTTGGCATATTATTGCGATGAATCGCCAATCAAGAGCCCTTTCTGCCATGGCCGCCTTCCAGCCCGACCGCACCGATCGCCGCATCCTCGAAGAACTCCAGCAGGACGGCGGCCTCACCAACCAGGACCTGGCCGAGCGGGTCGGGCTGTCGCCCTCACCCTGCCTGCGGCGGGTCAAGGCGCTCGAGGAGGCCGGCATCATCGGCAAGCGAGTCACCCTGCTGGACCGCAAGAAGCTCGGGCTGTCCCTGACCGCGCTGATCCAGATCTCCATGGATCGCCACACGCCGGAGCGCTTCGCCAATTTCGAGGCCAACGTCATCCAGTTCCCGGAAGTGCAGGCCTGCTTCCTGATCACCGGTCAGGACGCCGACTACCAGCTGATGGTGGTGGTGCCGGACATGGATACCTATCAAGAGTTCCTGCTCAACAAGATCACGCGCATCGAGGGCGTGTCCGGCGTGCACTCGAGTTTCGTGATGCGGCGGGTGAAGGACACCACGGCGCTGCCGCTGGGTTACCTTTGAGATCACAGCGCATTCTGTTGATGAGCAGGGACATGGCGACCACCCATGATCTGGAGCAGGCGGACGCAGCCCTTACCTGGTTGCTGGCCAGCGGCCGTCGGTTCGACGATGCCGAGATTTCCCGGGCCTTCGGCGCGATGCCCGGCCTGGTGGTCGACGATCCCGATTCGTCAAGGGCACCTTGCTGCTGGTACTGGTCGATCCGGGCACCGGCTTCCGCGGCTTCGAGCAACGCATTCGCGATCTCGCGCAACGCCTGGTGCGCGAAATTCCGCGCCGCAACTGATCCGGTGCCGTGATGAAACGCCTGCTGATCGTCGCCCACACGCCGTCGCCGAATACGCAGCGACTGCTCGCCGCGATTCTCGCCGGCGCGCGCAACCCGGATGCGGGCGATATCGAAGTGATACACAAACCGGCGCTGGACGCCGGGCCGGACGACATCCGCGCCTGCGACGCCATCCTTCTGTTCACCACCGAGAACCTCGGCTACATGAGTGGCGCGCTGAAGGATTTCTTCGACCGCAGTTATTACCCGGTGCTGGAGGAAAAGCAGGGCCTGCCTTGCGCGATCGTCATTCGTGCCGGGCATGACGGCACCGGCACGAAGCGGGCTCTGGAAACGATACTCACGGGCCTGCGCTGGAAGATGGTGCAGGAACCGTTGGTGCTACGCGGGGAGTGGCGGGAGGAATTTCTGGCGCCGGCGGAAGAACTTGGCCTGTACATGGCGGCAGGACTGGACGCAGGCATCCTGTAGGTCCGACTTCCGTAGGTCCGACTTCAGTCGGACATCGGTGTCCGACTGAAGTCGATGTCCGACTGAAGTCGGACCTACGGGGGGGGGCAGGGTTACGCGGTCGCGGTTTTCCGTGCCAGCACGCTGCCGAAGCCCTGCTTCTCCAGCACGCGATTCAGGTGCGACTGGATAACCTGCGGGTTGTCCATGCCCATCACTTCGTCGAGCAACTCGCGGGCACCGGCCATGGTGGAGTTGCGCACCACCCACTTCACTTTCAGCAACGACGACGCGTTCATCGACAGCGAGTCGAAGCCCATCGCCATCAGCAGCGGCGCCGCCAGCGGATCGCCGGCGAGTTCGCCGCAGATGCCCACCGGCTTGCCCTCGGCGTGACCGCCCGCCACCACCTGCCGCAACGCACCGAGCACCGCCGGGTGATAACCGCTGTACAGGCCCGACACGCGCGGATTGTTGCGGTCCACCGCGAGGATGTACTGGGTCAGGTCGTTGGAGCCGACCGACAGAAAATCCACGCGCTGCGCCAGTTCGCGCGCCTGGTAGACCGCCGCCGGCACTTCGATCATCGCACCCACCGGCGGCATGTCGACGTCGACACCTTCGTCGCGCACTTCCAGCCATGCGCGATGCACCAGGTGCATCGCCTCCTCGACCTCGAACACGTTGGTGACCATCGGCACGAGGATGCGCAGGTTGTTCAGCTTGGCGGCGGCCTTGAGCATGGCGCGCACCTGCACCAGGAAAATGTCCGGGTGATCCAGGGTGATACGGATGCCGCGCCAGCCGAGGAAAGGATTGGTTTCCTCCACCGGGAAATACGGCAGTGTCTTGTCGCCGCCGATATCGAGCGTGCGCATCACCACCGGGTGTGGCGCGAACGCCTCCAGTTGCTGGCGGTAAATATTGCGCTGCTCTTCTTCCGACGGGAAACGGTCGCGCACCATGAACGGAATCTCGGTGCGGTACAGGCCGACGCCCTCGGCACCGCGGCCCAGCGAGCGCTGCACATCGGCGAGCAGGCCGGTGTTCACCATCAACGATATGTGGTGGCCGTCCTGGGTGGACGACGGCAGGTTGCGCAACGGCTCCAGTTCGCGGACCAGGTTCTGTTCGTCGAGAATGATCTGTTCGTACTGGCGCACGAACTCGCGACCCGGATCGACAATCGCGCGACCGCGGAAGCCGTCGACGATTACCCGTCGACCATCGACCTGCGTCAGCGGCAGGTCGGAAAGACCCAGCACCACCGGGATGCCCATGGTACGGGCGACGATCGCCATGTGCGAAGTTGCCGAGCCGGCGATGGTAGCGATCGCGCGGATGCGGTCGCGCGGCAGGTCCATCAGCGTGGTGGCGCTCATTTCCTCGGCAATGACGATGGCGTCTTCCGGGAAATCCGACAGCTGCGGCAGCGCGCGCGCCTGTAACTGTGCCAGCACACGCAGGCCGAGATCGCGAACGTCCGCTGCGCGATCGCGCAGATAGGCATCTTCCATCCGCTTGAACGATTCGCTGTGGGCGACAATCACGGCCCGCAGCGAACCTTCCGCCCAGTTGCTGGTCTCGCGCACCTTGTTGACGATCTCGCCGCCGAGCGCATTCTTGTCGAGCATGCGCAACCAGACATCGAACAGCGCCTGTTCTTCCGGTCGCAACTGGCCGGCAATGCGCTCGCCCAGCCGACGGATATCGGTGCGCACCGTCATCAGCGCGTTTTCGAGCCGGGAAACTTCTTTCTCGACGTTTTCAATCTGGCGATCGGGAACCGATTCCAGTTCCGCCGGCGGGTAAATGACCTTGACCGTACCGATTGCCGCGCCGGGGCTGCCGGCGACACCGATAAAGATCTTGTCATGCTCCGGCGTGATCTCGGCGATCGCGGCCGCACGCGCGGTGGCGCGCGCATGCGCGACCAGTCCGGACAACTGCGCGGCGATGGTGACGAGAAACGCTTCTTCGCTCTGATCGAAACGGCGGCGATCCCGCTGCTGCACGATCAGCACGCCCAGCGTCTTGCCCTGGTTGATCACCGGCACGCCGAGAAAAGCGTGGAAGGCTTCCTCGCCGACTTCCGGCAGGTACTGGAACTTCGGGTGGGTGAATGCGTCTTCAAGGTTGATCGGTTCTTCGCGCAGCCCGACCTGGCCGACCAGGCCTTCGGCGATGCCCATGCCCGCCTTGCCGATCGCGTCCTTCTTCAGACCCTCGGTCGCCATCAGCACCCAGCGGCTGATCGCCTCATCGAGCAGGTAGACCGAGCAGACTTCCGCGCCCATCGCATCGCGCACGCGCTTGACCAGCACCGCCAGGGCCGACGGTACGTCGGGCGCGGTGTTGACCTCCTGCACAATGCGACGCAAAACCTCGAGCACGTTCGCCTTCCTCTATCTCTCAAAAAACAATCGCCCCTGAAGGGGCTCCTACGATTTGGTTACCGGCAAGGCCATCGCCAATTGCTTCATGGCCTGCAGATACACATCGCGTTTGAAGTCGATCACCTGGTCCAGCGGATACCAGTAATTGACCCAGCGCCAGTCCTCGAATTCCGGCTTGTGCATCACCCGCAGATCAATGCTCTCTTCGCTGCCCACCAGCTCCAGCAGGAACCACTTCTGTTTCTGGCCGATGCAACGCGGATTTTCCTGCCGGCGAATGAACCTTTCGGGAAGGTGGTAACGCAGCCAGCCCTGGGTGCGGGCCAGGATCTTCACGTCATCCGGCTTCAGGCCGACTTCTTCATGCAGCTCGCGGTACATCGCTTCTTCCGGCGACTCGCCGCCGGAGATGCCGCCCTGCGGAAATTGCCAGGCGTCGTGACCGCGACGACGTGCCCACAGCACGCGGCCGTCGCCGTTGCAGACGATGATGCCCACGTTGGGGCGAAAACCTTCGGAATCGATCACGGGAACACCGGAAAACGGGGGGCAGGCGATGTCCCATGTGAACACGACTCCCCCTGCCCGGGCAATCGACCGGGCCACGGATCGCGCGTGACCGGCAGCACAGCGCGCTATCATTGCGCGCCCGTTACCGGGACTCGCCCGCCCTCGCACCGCTCCGGATCACATTCCGCCATGTCCGACCCGAAACGCCTCGCAATCTTCGACCTCGACAACACCTTGCTCGCCGGCGACAGCGACCACGCCTGGGGCGACTTCCTGATCGCCCGTGACCTCGTCGACGGCAAGCACTACAAGGCCACCAACGACCGCTTCTACCGCGAATACACCGCGGGCCGGCTCGACATCAATGCCTACCTCGAGTTCTCGCTCAAGGTGCTGAGCGAGCTGCCGATGGCGAAGCTGGACCAGTTGCGCGACGAGTTCATGGAAGCGGTGATCGAGCCGCTCATCCTGCCGAAAGCGGAAGCACTGATCGCGCAGCACCGCAAGCTCGGCGACTTCCTGCTGATCATCACCGCCACCAACGACTTCGTGACCCGGCCGATCGCCGAGCGTCTCGGCGTCGACGAGTTGATCGCCACCAACGCCGAACTGGTCGCCGGCCGTTACACCGGCAAGGTGAGCGGCACCCCCTGCTATCGCGAGGGCAAGGTGACGCGGCTCAACGAATGGCTGGCGAAGACCGGCCACAACCTGGAGCGCAGCAGTTTCTATTCGGATTCACACAACGACGTGCCGCTGCTGGAAGTCGTCGATTACGCGATCGCGGTCGACCCGGACAAGGAGCTGCGGCGCATCGCCGGCGAACGCCACTGGCGGATCATGTCCCTGAAGAACGCGCATCCCTGACCGGTAGCGCAGCGGCAGCCATCCACTCTGCAACGCGCGCTGCCAGCAGGCGGAATCCCCGCGCGCTGAAGTGCGAATCATTTGGCGCATAGAGATCCGGTTGCAGCGCTGCCTGTTCGCGCAGTTGTGGCAACAGGTTGTATTCAGCGCCGAGCTTTTCGCCAATCAACGTGAACAGGCGCTCACCCTTCTCCGGGTACGGCAACTTTTGCTCCGGCTTGATATACGGCCAGTACACCGAGGACTTGTCGGGTATCACCACGAAGTGCAACTGCACGCCGGCCGATTTCGCCCGGTTACGCCAGGCAACCAGCCTGTCCAGCAGCGCAGAGGTATCCGCCTCGGACCACCGGTCAAATTTCCGTTCGTCCTGGGCGTAATACAGCAAGCGATGCGATTGCCGGTTGCTGAACAGATCGTTGCGCACCAGGTCCACCGACACGACATCACCCGAACGATAGCGGCCGGCAATGTCGCGGGTGCGCACATGCTGGAGCGCAGTGGCGTACAGATAACCAATATCCATCGGAAATATGCCACGCCACCGCGACGGCTCGCCCGCCACGTCCACGGGGACATCCCAGCGCGGGTAGTAGCCCCGGGCGCAATCCGGCGGATCGTCGAAGCGAACATGCAGCTCGCGTTCGACCGTCTCGATGACGACCGTGCGGGCTCCGGCGCGCAGCGCTCCGGCGATCGCCTTCTCGATCCAGTCACCGGTGCAGCCGACCCGCTTGAAGTTCCAGGTGGTAACGCCGCGGCCGGTTGTACGCACCAGTTCTGACTGCCATAGGTTGGACAACGAAAACGAATCGCCGAGCAGCAGCACTTCCCCGGCGGCAACCGATGCGCCCGGCGGAGGCAGTCGGTTGATCGGCGCCTGTGGTGACAGCACGCCGAAATCCCGGTGCGCGAAGTGCCCGACCCGGGCGACGTCGCCCGAAGCCGGGCCAAGGTAGACGCTCAGCAGGACCGCCGGCGCCAGCAGCAGTACGGCGCTGGCGACGAACGCGAGCACGAAGCGATTCGCCGAAGTCTGCATGAAAGTGCGTTCAGAACTGGAAGTAAAGGAACTCGGACACATGCCCGAAGTTCATCACCACCCAGGCGAATACCGCGCCGAGCACCACGCCCCATGCCACGGTCGGCGCCCAGGCCAGTCGACTCGGGGTGGCATAGAGCGTGCGGTCGGTGCTGTTGCGCCAGAAGCGCGAGACGAACTCCTGCGAGTTCGGCAGCAGCCAGACCAGCAACAGGCCGATCAGGACGCCGCGGGCGGCGCGTCCCACCGGGATACCGGATGCGCTCGCCGTCCAATCGCCCGACGGCAGGGTGAACATCGCCTGCCACAGGTTCAGCGTAGTGGTAAAACTCTCGGCGCGGAACGGCACCCACGCCAGCACCACGGCGATGAAGGTCAGCAGCACGGCCAACCAGTGCGGCATGCGCAGCCAAGCGATACGCTCCTGCACTGCGGCGAACGCGTGGTTGACTATCAGCAGAAGGCCGTGGATTGCACCCCAGACGACGAATGTCCAGTTGGCGCCGTGCCACAGGCCGCCCAGCAGCATGGTGAGGAACAGGTTGATGTAGCGACGCATCTTGCCGAAGCGGTTACCGCCCAGCGGGATGTAAAGGTAGTCGCGCAGGAAGGTGGACAGCGAGATGTGCCAGCGCCGCCAGAACTCGATGATGTTGCGCGACTTGTACGGCGAATTGAAGTTCACCGGCAGGTCGATGTTGAACAGCCGCGACAGGCCAATCGCCATGTCCGAGTACGCCGAGAAATCGAAATACAGTTGCAACGTGTAGGCCAGCGCGCCGGTCCACGCCTCGGCGAAGCCGATCGGCGCACCGCTGGCGCCAGCGGCGAACACCGGGCTGGCGAATTCCGCGAAGCCGTCGGCGATCACCACCTTCTTGAACAGGCCGATGGTCAGCAGCGTGAGGCCGACCGCGATCGAGTCGGCGCGGATCTGCAGCGCACCCGGATTGCCGAACTGCGGCATCATCTGCTTGTGGTGCAGGATCGGGCCGGCAATCAGGTGCGGGAAATAAGTCACGAACAGCAGGTACTTGGAAAAACGCGGCTCGCTGGCTTCGCCGCGATACGTATCGACCAGGAACGCGATCTGGGTAAAGGTGAAGAACGAGATCCCCAGCGGCAGCGCCAGTTGCAGCAACGGGATGTCGGCGTGGGCAACGGCGTTGGCGGTGCCGATGAAAAAGTCTGCGTACTTGTAAACCGCCAGCAGGCCGAGGTTGAACACCAGCGCGGCAACCAGAATCGGCTTGCCGTGTGCGCGGTGACGGCTGATCAGTCGACTGAAGCCGAAGTTGCCAACGATCGATACCAGCAGCACCGGCAGAAAGCTGATGTCCCAGTATGAGTAGAACGCCAGCGACGCCATGCCGAGCACGCTAATGGCGGCAGCGGCACCGACGCGCGCTGCGAGGAAGAACAGCACGAACGCCAGCGGCAGGAAGACAAACAGGAACTCGGTGGAGTTGAACAACATCGGCGGCTACCGGTCTGGCTGTTGTGTCGGGACGGCGGCCGTCGTCCACTGCGCCACGCGGGCGGCCAGCCGGCGGTAGCCCGCCGTGCTGAAGTGGGTGTCGTCGGGGCCGTAGAGATCGGGTTGCACTGCCGCCTGCTCACGCAGGTACGGCAGCAGGTTGTATTGGGTGCCGAGTTGCGCGCCGACCAGGGTGAAGAGTTGCTCGCCCTGTTGCGGATAAGGCAACTGCTGGTCCGGCTTGATCCAGGGCCAGTACACCGATGACTTGTCGGGTATGACGAGGAACAGCAGGTTGATGCCTGCCGCCGCCGCTTGTTGCCGCCACGCCGCCAGCCGCGCCACCTGCGCGTCGGCCGCGGCATCCGACCAGTTGGAGAACTTCAGTTCGTCGTCGATGTAATAGAGCAGGCGCGTCGCGCGCGGGTGGCTGAACAGGTCCGTTCGCACCAGGTCGACCACCATCACCTTGCTCGCCTGGTAGCGCCCGGTCGCTCGGTAGGCTGCCGGGTAACCCGCCGCCACTTTCGCGAGGTAACGGATATCCATCGGGAAAATATCCCACCAGTGATGGGGCAGGCCGGCGGTGCCGACCGGCGCGCCGTGCGGCGGGTAGAAATCCTTCGCACAATCAGGCTTGTCGTGAAAGCGCCCGAGGAACTCACGCTCCACCGATTGCACGATCACTGTCTTCGCGTCGGCACGAAGTTCGCCGGCGATCGCCTTGCCGATCCAGTCGCCGGTGCAGCGCACCTGGTTGAAATTCCAGGTGGCCACGCGCTGGCCGGTCAGGCGGGTGAATTCCGACTGCCACACATTACCCAGCGAGAACGAATCGCCCAGTACGACAACATCGGTGCGCTCGCCGGCCGCCGGTGCGGCGATCCGCTCGAGCGGCTCCGCCGGCGCCTGCGCGCCGTAGTCGCGCTGCGGCAGGTGGCCAAGGCGAACCAGCTCGTGTACCGGGGGCCCGAAGTACAGGCTCGCCGCGATCGACGGTGCCAGCAACAGTACGGCGGCGCCGAAAAACGCCGCCATGAAACGCCGGGGTGCAGTTTGCGTAACGATCGACTGTAACGGCATTGGCAACAAAACCCTGTCAGATCGTCGGCGTGACGCGCGCGAAGATCGCTTTCAGGTAATCGGTTTCCGGGATCGCCGGCAGCACCGGGTGATCGGCGCCCTGGCCGCCCTGCGCGATCACCTGCACGGTGCGGTCCACCTGGCGGCCGGTGGCCCGAACGATATCCATCAGCGTTTCCCGCGGCAAGTGCATGGAGCACGACGCCGACACCAGCAGGCCGTCACGATTCAGCAAGCGCACCGCCAGTTCGTTGATGCGGCGATAGGCAATGCCGCCCTGCTCGGCATCCTTGCGGCGCTTGATGAACGCCGGCGGATCGATCACCACGATGTCGAAATGCTCGTCGGCGTCGATCATCGCCTTCATCACCTCGAAGGCATCGCCCTGGCGGGTGCGCACGCGCGCGGCGACGTCGTTCAGCGCGGCATTGTCCGCCACCTGAGCCAGCGCGGTCGCCGACGAATCGACGCACAACACCTCGGCGGCGCCGGCCACTGCCGCCTGCACACCCCAGCCGCCGACGTAACTGAACACGTCGAGTACGCGCGGGCCCTTGTCCTTGCCCTGCGCGCGCTGTTTCACCAGCGCCATCAGGTGCGCACGGTTGTCGCGGTGATCGTAGAACCAGCCTGTCTTCTGCCCGGTGTGCGCCGAGACAGTGAACTTCACGCCGTTCTCGACCAGAGCAACGCGCTCCGGCACCTCGCCGTAAGCGACGACAACTTCTTCCGGTACGCCTTCCAGCGCGCGCACCGCGCCGTCGTTGCGCAGCAGGATGCCCTGCGGCTTCAGCACCTTCACCAGTGCGGCGATCACCTGCTCGCGCAGCGCCTCCATGCCGGCGGTGCCGATCTGCACGACGAGAATGTCGCCGAAGCGATCCACCACCAGGCCCGGCAGGCCGTCGCTGTCGCCGTAGACGAGGCGGTAGTGTGCCGTCGGGTAGACGCTGTCGCGCAGCGCCAGCGCGATGTTGATGCGGTGCACCAGCAGCGACTGATCCAGCGGCTTGTCGGCTTCGCGCGCGTACAGTCGGGCGGCGATCAGCGTGTTCGGGTTGACGAACGCGGAGCCCATCGGCTTGCCCCGCGAGTCCTGCACCGTCACCTGCGTGCCGGCGGCGAACGCCTTCAGCGGCGTCGTCTCGATGTCGACCTCGTTGGAGTAGATCCAGGCGTGGCCCGCCCGCAGCCGGCGCTCCTCGTTCTTCTTGAGGCGCAGCACGGGCAGGCTGGGGTTGACGACGGTCATGGACAGGTACTCCGGGGCGGGGGGAGGATTCTACGGGCAACCACCGCCCAAGGAGAGCGACATGTTCGAATCCGCCGAGCTCGGCCATCAGGTCGACAAAGAGACCTGGGACAAGGAAGAGCCGACCCTGCGCTCGGCACTGCTGGCGGCGCAGTACGCGTTGCTG
>k87-596969_pt1 | contig 16222 bp, 17 predicted proteins | sample MGYA00084030_6733316 | MGnify analysis MGYA00084030 | reverse complement strand
GTGCTTCATCAAACTCTCTGCAATCAGGCAGCCACAGTCGCCGCCGGCTTTTTGGTGCGGCGGCGCTTCTTCTTGAGGCCCTTCTCCGGCAGAAGCATCTCTTCGCGGCGCTCGTCGGAAGCTTCCTGAAACTCTGTCCACCACTCGCCCAGTTCCATCGGCATCTCGCCGCTGTGGCAGCGCAACAACAGGAAATCGTAAGCGGCACGGAAGCGCGGCAGCGCCAGCAGGCGCAGCGGACGCTGGCCGGAGCGCTGTTCCAGACGCGGCTGCATCAGCCAGATTTCCTTCATGATGGTATCGTGGCGGTGCGGAATGGCCATTTGCAAACGTTGCTTGTGCAGCACCGCATCCATTGCCAGGTGCAGCGCGGGTATCGCCGGCTTGCCTGCATCAAGCTGTGCATTCCACATGCTGAGCACCTCATGCCACAACAGCGCGGCAAACAGAAATGCCGGTGAAGCAGGCTTGTCTTCGCGCAGGCGCTGGTCGGTATTGGCCAGCGCCGACATGATGAATTTTTCACCCATAGGCTGTTCAAGTATCACATCCAGCATCGGCAGCAGGCCGTGGTGCAGATGCATGGCACGCAGTTTTTTAACGCACTCCACCGCATGGCCCGACATCAGCAACTTGAGCATTTCATCCAGCAGGCGTGCCTCGGGCACATTGCCGAGCAGGCCCTTCATACTGAAGATAGGCTCGGCGGTCGCCGCTTCCAGCTTCATGCCCAGCTTGGCTGAAAGCCTGACCGCGCGCAGCATGCGCACCGGGTCTTCGCGGTAACGTGTGGCAGGGTCGCCTATCATGCGCAGCAAGTTGGCGCGGATATCGGCATAGCCGTGATGGAAGTCGAATATTTCCTGGGTGCTGGGGTCGTAAAACAGCGCATTGGCGGTAAAGTCGCGCCGCGCCGCATCCTGCTCCTGGTCGCCAAATTCATTGTCGCGCAACAGACGGCCATGATCGTCGGTCTGGGCATCCACCGCCTCTATCATGCGGCGGAAGGTGGACACTTCCACGGTTTCATCGCCAAACATCACGTGTACCAGACGGAAGCGCCGGCCAATGATGCGCGCACGGCGAAATACGCGGCGCACCTCTTCGGGTGTGGCATCGGTGGCAACGTCAAAGTCCTTGGGCTGGCGCTTGAGCAACAAATCGCGCACCGCGCCGCCCACCACATAAGCCTGGTAGCCTGCAGCCTGCAAACCGTCGGTAACCCGGCGTGCTGCCGGGCTGATACCTTCACGCTTGACACCATGCTCCTTAAAAGGAATTACCGTGCAACTTCCGAGCGTCCTGGTTTTTTTGGACTTGCCCCGCGCCAATGAAATGACGCGTCTAATCAGTTTTTTTATCATTACACTTTCTATTTCAGAGAGATGCCGCATCATTCTGCGGTTATCAAGAAGGCGGGATTATACACTGGCGACAATTGAACGACTCCAGCAGCCTGGCGCTGCCTTAATAATTCCACAACATGTAGCCATCCTCCTGTTTTAACTGGCTAAAAAGCACGAGGTGCACATTTTCATGTGCACCCCGCTTTTTACCCCGGCAGCAAGCCATGCCTGCGGGTATCACCAAGACTGGCTTATTTTTTCAGGCAGCTGCTCATAAATGCCTTGCGCTCATCGCCTGTTTTGCCTTTGGCTTCAGCGTTACAGCTTTTCATTTTGTCTTGCTGTGACGTCTTTTTTGCTTCTGCAGCCGGCGCACCATCCTTGCTCAGGCAAGTTTTCATAAATGCCTTGCGCTCATCGCCTGTTTTGCCTTTGGCTTCCACATTGCAGGCTTTCATCTTTTCCTGTTGCGCGCCAGCCAGAGCCGGAGCAGAAACAGAGAACATCATTCCCATAACAACTAACGCCATTAATTTTTTCATTTTTTAGCTCCCTTAAAGATTTCGTTAATTTCAGTTTGACTACACAATGACCACGTACTTTGCGCCTGATACAAAAGCGCAAGAATTATAAAGCAGTTATGCCCGCAGATGCGCAGCCCAATCACACCGACGGATAAAAATTATTTATAACATATTGATTATATTTAATATATTAGAATAGCAAAACTAGCGCAGCGTGATTATGCGCCAGCCATGCTTTTCCGCATGCGCACGCAAAGTGTCGTCCGGATCAACCGCCACCGGGTTTTTGACCAGCGTCAGCAAGGGTAAATCATTAAGTGAATCGCTATAAAAAATGGAATCGGCAAAGCTGCCCCAGGTCCAGTCATGCTGTTCCATCCAGGCTTCAAGGCGGGTAATCTTGCCTTCGCGAAAACTTGGAACGCCGTGAACCAGCCCGGTAAATTCACCATTTTTCTGTTCCGGCTCGGTAGCAATCAGAAATTCCACGCCATACTCCTGCGCAATAGGTGCGGTCACAAAACTATTGGTTGCAGTGATGATGACGCAGATATCTCCCGCTGCACGGTGGCTGTCTACCAGTTTTTTTCCCGCTGCGCTCATCATCGGCCGCACCTTGAAGCGCATAAAGTCTTTATGCCAACGATCCAGTTCCTCGCGTTTATGGCGCGACAGGGGCTTGAGCTGAAAATCGAGGAAGGCGTGGATGTCCAGCGTGCCCGCCTTGTATTGCTCGTAAAACGCCAGATTTTTTGCCTCGAACAATTCGCGGTCAAGCACACCCTGCTCAATCAGAAATTGCGACCACTCGAAATCGCTGTCGCCACTCAGCAGGGTATTGTCCAGATCAAATAAGGCTAGATTCACTTTTACACTCCAATTTCAAATCAAAAAGCTTGATCCACAGATTACCTCTTCGAGGTAATCTGTGGATTAAAGTTATTCCCGCCAGCTGCTTCAAACACCATTCCTCATTACCTCCTTCAGCAGCGGCACCGATGCGGCGCGCTTAAGGCGCAAACATTGCTCATCCAGCGCGTCCAGCACGCCTAGCAGGGAGGGCAAATCGCGCCTGCCGTGGCGCAACAGGTATTGCGTTACCTCGGGCACCAGAATAAAGCCGCGCGCCTGAGCATGCTGCTGTAGCGCGAGCGCCTTTTCTTCATCGCTCAAGGCCTGCACCTGATAGATCAGACCCCAGCCCAGCCGGGTGCGCAAGTCGTCGCGCAACTGCAAATGCGCGGGCGCCGCCATACCACTGACCAGCAATATTCCGCCAGTTTCGCGCTGGTAATTATAAAGGTCGAATAAGGCAATTTGCGCGGCATTGTCGAGCAACTCGACATCATCCACCGCCACCAGCTGTGCCGCAGCCGGCACACTGCCCCGGGCATATTCAACTGAAAGGCCCAGCGTGCGTGCTTTTTCAACCGCACCCTGCAGCAAATGAGTCTTGCCGCCGCCCGTTTCACCCCAGATATAAAAACCGCGTTCGGCTTGCGATTTATTCAAGGCGAGAATAAGCGCGGACAGCAATTCGGCATTGTGTCCGGCAACAAAATTATCGAGAGTGGGAATCCAGTCGGGCGAGATGCCCAGCAACATTTGCGTCATTTAGTGAATACTATTCTTTGTAAAGGGGACTATTGAGATACCAGCCGCTGGCGTGGCGCAGCCCTACCAGCAGCGCAGCAGAGAGCGGCAATGCCAGCAGCAAACCGACAAATCCGAACAGCTGGCCAAACGCCAGCAGGGAGAAGATAACCGCCAGCGGGTGCAGGCCGATGCGGTCGCCCACCAGCCACGGCGTGATCACCATGCCTTCCAATAGCTGCCCGACGCCAAACACGCCCCACACCAGCAAAATACTCGAAAAATGATCGAACTGGGTGAAGGCGGCAAGGGTAGCAAGCAGCAGGCCGGTAAACATGCCCAGATAGGGCACAAATACCAGCATGCCTGCCACTACGCCTATTGGCAGTGAAAACTCCAGGCCGGTCAGCCATAAGCAGGATACATAAAATGTACTCATGAGCAGCATCACCGATATTTGCCCGCGCAAAAATTCGGCCAGAATACTGTCGATTTCACCGCCAATTTCAATTACTTTTGCATGCAGACGGCGCGGGATGGCATGTTCGATCTTGGACAGCAACACAGGCCAGTCACGCAACAAATAAAACAGCACCAGCGGGATCAGCATCACATTCATCAACAGTGCCATCAGCATCGCGCCACTGCCACCCAGCCACGGCAAGGCTTTTACCGCAGCGCCGCCCGCACTTTTCCAATGACTGCTCAACAGCTCCTTGATCACCTCATTGTCCCATTGCAGATTGATGCCAAATTGCTGCTGCAACAGCGGCAGCAACTTAAGTCGCGCCAAATCCAGCAGCGCCGGGATACGCGTGACAAAATGGTTAAACTCCTTTTGCAGCAACGGCAGCATGATCAGCACCAGCATGACAAGCAGCCCGACTAAAGCGGCCATCACCAGCAAGGCTGCCAGCGTTCTGGGCAACTTCCAGCCGCGTGGCAGTTTAAGCGCGCATAGCCTGTCCACCCACGGATCACAGATATAAGCCAGGATGGCGGCAATAAAAAAGGGCGTCAGGATGGGCTCCAGCAGGTAGAGCAGCCACGCAATACCTGCGCTTATCGCGATCCATTGCAGTGCAACAAAGCGTTCAAGAGGCATTTCGGGTAAAATCCATAAATTGAAATTAGCCGCACTGTATCCCGAAGAAAGCGAGAACTCAACTTGAAACAAACCACCCCTCCCAATATCAATTCCCTCTCCTACCGCGATGCCGGAGTAGATATCGATGCCGGCGACCGTCTGGTCGAGAATATCAAGCCGTTTGCAAAGCGCACCATGCGCCCCGAAGTTCTCAGCGGCATCGGCGGCTTTGGCGGCCTGGTCGAGATTTCCAAAAAATACAAGGAGCCTGTGCTGGTGTCCGGCACGGATGGCGTGGGCACCAAGCTTAAACTGGCGTTTGAGCTGAACCGCCATGACACCGTAGGTATAGACCTGGTTGGCATGAGCGTGAACGATATTCTGGTGCAGGGCGCCGAGCCGCTATTTTTTCTCGACTACTTTGCCTGCGGCAAGCTGGATGTGGATGCGGCGACCGAGGTAATCAAGGGAATCGCTAACGGCTGCGAGCAGGCCGGTTGCGCGCTGATCGGCGGCGAAACGGCCGAGATGCCGGGCATGTATCCGGTGGGCGAATACGACCTCGCCGGCTTTGCTGTGGGCGTGGTGGAAAAAGCCAATATCATCACAGGAGCCGACATCAAACCCGGCGACGTGGTGCTGGGTATGGCTTCCAACGGCGCGCATTCAAACGGATACTCGCTGGTGCGCAAGATTATCGAACGCAGCCATCCCGATCTCTATGCAAAATTTGACGGCGAGCGCAGCCTCGCCGACTGCATCATGGCACCCACGCGCATCTACGTGAAGCCGCTGCTGGCATTGATGCAGACCCTCACTATCAAAGGCATGGCGCACATCACCGGCGGTGGCATTACCGAAAACGTGCCGCGCGTACTGCCGCAAAATGTCGTTGCCGACATCGACAGCAAATCCTGGCAGATGCCCAAACTGTTTGATTGGTTGCGTGAAGGTGGCAACGTGGCGGAACAGGAAATGTTCCGCACCTTTAATTGCGGTATCGGCATGGTAGTGGTGGTCAGCAAGGAAGATGCGGCCAAGGCCATCAGCCAGCTGACGGCAGCAGGCGAAAAAGTGTGGCAGATCGGCCAGATTCGCGCACGTCAGGGCGATGAGCATCAGACGCAGGTCAGATAAAAAAATATCTTATCCACAGATTGCACAGATTCACACTGATGAAACCATGAATGACATTTATACTCAGTTCTGTCACTCCGTTCCGCTTTTAAATCTGTGAAATCTGTGAATAGTTTTTAATATCATGAAGAAAATTGTCATTCTGATTTCCGGACGGGGCAGCAATATGCAGGCGCTGTTGTCCGCCAGCCTTCCCTGTCATATCGCCGCAGTGATCAGCAATCGCGCCGATGCTCACGGCCTGGAAATTGCCGCTCAATATGGCATTGCCACACGCATTGTGTCGCATCGCGATTTTGCAGACCGCGCAATATTCGATACCGCGCTGTCAGAAGCAATCGATAGCTACCAGCCCGATTTTATCGTGCTGGCAGGCTTCATGCGCATCCTCACGGAACAGTTTGTTAATCGCTACCATGGTCGCCTGATCAATATCCACCCGTCTTTGCTGCCCGCTTATGCGGGTATGCATACCCATGAACGAGCCCTGCAGGATGGGGTAAAAATTCATGGCTGCACCGTGCATTTTGTGACACCCGACCTTGATCTCGGCCCCGTCATTATTCAGGCGGCAGTACCCGTGTTATACAATGACACGGCGCAAATATTGTCAGAACGCGTCTTAAAAGAAGAGCATATTATTTACCCGCAGGCGATTCGCTGGTTATGCGAGGGCAAAGTAACGCTGAATACCGAAAGTAAAACCGTGTTTAACGGTGCGGAAATTGCGAGCCCTGCGCTGATTGCACCTCATATGGAGTAATCTCATGAAGCACATCCTTTCACATTACTTTATTGCCCTGATGCTATGCCTGGCCTCACAGCCTGTATTCCCGGAACCAGCAAGCAAAATTCAGGCGAGTTTTGATGTGATTGGTTTTGGTTTTACCCTGGCAAACATTAACGAAACTTTTACCCGCACAGGGGAGGACTATAAAATTGAAAGCGTCACCACAGCGGTGGGGCTGCTTGCACGCCTTAAACCTGAAACAATACGCGTAATCAGCCAGGGCAAGATCACAGCGCAGGGCCTGGTTCCCCACAGCTTTGTTTTGACACGCGAAACCGATACGGATAAAAATGCCCGTGCAAAATTCAACTGGGAGACGGCTACCCTTACCCATTACGACTATAAAGGCGTGGAGGATTTGCCGCTCGCCAAGGGCACCCAGGACAGATTAAGCGTTGTATATCACCTGCCGTTGCTGGCACAACCCGGGCAGCATGAGATTAAATTCAATATCGCAGACGGCAACAATGTGGAAAAGTATTTCTTTACATATTCAGCGGAAGAGCAGCTTGTGCGCGTGCCGCTGGGCGAGTTTAAAACACGCTATCTGTACAGCACCCCCGTGGGCGAAAGCATAAAATACGAAATCTGGATGGCTACTGAACGCAATAATTTTCCCTGCAAAATAATTGTCACTGACTCAAAAGGCGGCAAGCTTACCCAGGTGCTGACAGCGCTAACTATTACGCCGTGAAATCCCCGCTCGGCATTTCATTTCAGCGCATTGCCATTGCAGTCACACTTTCCATACTGGCTCACAGCTTGCTGCTGTGGCAATGGCCGCAGCCAAGGTTTACAGAACCGAATGATCTGCCGGTGTTGCAGGCCAAACTTGAGCCTTTGCCGAAACCGCCCACAAAAGCAGTGGTACGCGAGCCCAAAATCCGAATTCCCGCTCCTCCAACCCAGGCTATCGTTGAAACCATTGTTCCTGCTGATTCTGCGACAGCAGGCATTAATGCTGACGCAGACTATGCTTCCACTCCCATACCGACAGTTGCCGGCAAAACTTCCATACGCCCCAGGCTTCCAGCACATGCGCGGCTGAGTTTTAGCGTGCGCTACGCGGACGGAACGTTCAAGCTGGGCGAAATCCTCCATCAACTGGAAACCAGGAATGGCCGCTATACCTTGCATGCAGAGACACAGACGACAGGCGTTGTGGGCGTTTTTAAAAACTATGAGCTCAGCCAGACCAGCACTGGCACGATCACGGAACAGGGTTTGCGCCCGGAATATTTCAAGGAGGTCAAAACTGACGGCAGCGGAACACGGACTTCAACGGCCAGCTTCGACTGGTCTGCTCAAAAAGTGATTTTTGCCGATGGCAGGGAAAGCCACTTGCCGGAACAGACACTGGATGTGCTGAGCCTGCCTTACCAACTCTCACAACTCCCCCTCGAACTAGAGAGCATGCCGATTTCATTGAGCAATGGCAGAAAACTCAATCAATATTTTATTGCCATTGGTGCTGAGGAATTGATCAGCACGGCCATGGGAGAGCTGCGCACCATCCCCTTGCGCAAAGTGCCCGGAAAGAATGAAGACGGCCTGATCATCTGGTTAGCTTTAGAATATCGCCTGTTACCGGTTAAAATACTGTACCTCGATAGATCAGGTGAAGTATCCGCCAATATGGTCATCACCGACATCCGCGTTTCGGATGAATAATTCACAAGTAAATATCCAATGCTCCTCACCGAATACCGCCTAGACCTCGTCATACAAGCCCTGCGCACCATCTTGCCGCTGGTGCATCCCGCGGATACCTCGCTGCGCTACTTCTTTCAGGCTGAGCGCATCGGCTCGAATGAACGCGCGCTGGTGGCAGAAACCGTATTCGGCGTGCTGCGCCACCGCCTTTTCCTGGAGCATAGCTGCGGCGAGCAAACCACGCCGCGCCGCCTGGCGCTAGCCTATTGGGTAAAATTTGGCGGCTACAACCTTCGTGAACTCACGCCTTTGCTCAAGGCAACCGAATCCGAATGGCTGGTGCATGTTAAATCGATCAAGGTAAATGAACTGCCGCTTTCAATACAGGCTGAGCTGCCGGACTGGATCATCGAAAAACTGCGCGCACATCACAATGACGAGGAAATCCTTGCGCTAGGACTGTCCATGCAGCAGGCAGCAGGTCTGGACTTGCGCGTCAACACGCATCTGGCTGATCGTACTGAAGTATTGGCAGGGCTACAGGCAGAGGGTGTCAGCGCCGAAGCCACGCCTTACTCGCCCATCGGCATACGCTGCAAAGGCAAACCCGCACTTAACAAGAGCCCCATGTTTGAAGGCGGAAAATTCGAGGTACAGGATGAAGGCAGCCAGTTACTCGGCTTTCTGGTAGCGCCAAGACGCAATGAAATGGTGGTGGATTTCTGTGCCGGTGCCGGCGGCAAGACCCTGATGCTGGGCGCGATGATGAACTCGCAGGGAAGGTTATATGCGCTCGATGTGTCGGAAAAGCGCCTGGCCAATTTGAAACCGCGCCTGAAACGTTCTGGCCTGAGCAATCTGCAGCCACAACTGATTGCACATGAAAATGATATCAAGGTTAAACGCCTGGCCGGAAAAATAGATCGCGTGCTGGTTGATGCGCCGTGCAGCGGCCTGGGCACACTGAGGCGCAATCCCGACCTGAAGTTTCGCCAGTCGCTGCAAAGCGTGGCAGAGCTCACACAGAAACAGACTAATATTCTCGCCGCAGCCGGCAAACTATTGAAAAATGGCGGCCGCCTGGTTTATGCAACGTGCAGCCTGCTGCATGAAGAAAATCAGAATATCGTGGAAGCTTTCCTCGCGGCTCACCCGGAATTCAAATTGCTGCCGGCAGGAGAGGTTTTGGCGCAGCAGAAAATTCCGCTGGAAATGGGAGACTACCTGCAATTGCTGCCGCAGCAACATGGCACGGATGGCTTCTTCGCCGCAGTGATGGAACGTCATGTCGCCATCAAACCGGCAGTAGCGGCTTCTGATGCCGAAGATTAACCGGGTATCCCGGAAAACGGGTAAAAAAAACAGGATGCGGCCATCAATGCCGCATCCTGTTTTTTTATGTCTTTAATACAAGATATCAAGCCAGACTGAGATCGCCGAGTGCAGCCTCAATTTCAGCAAAAGTACGTGCAACTTCGGTAATCTGGATTTGCACACCCAGCTGGCGTGCAATCTGCGTCGCTGAAAAGATGCCGCGCACAGCCTGCGGAAAATTCTCGTTCTCTTCCACCACCATTGCATGCTGGCGGCCCGCGGCTTTCAGTGTTGCCAGTACATGCCCCACTTTTGAAACCTGAACATCCTGCAATTTCAGCACCTCCAGTTCGCGTTGCGGCGTCATAATATCGCGCACCAGGATATCGGCATGGGTGCCGCCCATCTGCTGCAAAAAACGCATGGGTTTTTCGCCCAGAATGTCAGTCGTCGTCAACAAACCAAGCACCTTGTCCGATTCGTCCAGCACCAACAGTGTACGCACGCCATATCGTTTCATTTTGGCATGTGCTTTTTCCATCGGGGTCTTGGCGCGCACGGTAACCACTGAAATGCTTTTCAAATCGGTCATCACGCTCAATGCAGGATCTTCCAGCGTGACCCGCTCAGGCAAGACCTGGGTCGGACGCACAAAACTTGCACCGGCCTTTAAAAAATGCGCGGTCAATGCAGTATATTCTCGGCTCATCTTGATCTTCTCCATGACATTAGGTGCACATTGGTTACTGGCCAAACCCTTACTTTCTGCCTGCACTGCTGACAAGTCGCCTGCATGCATCGCTTCCATCGGCATGTTTGAGTGGCGGAAGATAGCGGGACAACTCTTTCAATGCAAGCCCGTACACTTCCCGCTTGAACTCAATCACATTTTCGATATCGACCCAATAATCGGTCCAGCGCCAGGCATCGAATTCCGGATGCCCGGAAGCCCGCAAAGAAACATCACAATCGCGTCCCACCAGCCGTAATAAAAACCAGATTTGTTTCTGTCCTTTATAGTTGCCACGGGATTCGCGTTTTGACCAGCTCTGCGGCACTTCGTAACGCATCCATTCACGCGTCCTGCCCAGAATCTGAACGTGACAACAATGCAAACCAACTTCTTCATGCAACTCTCGATACATCGCCTGCTCTGGCGTTTCACCATACTGAATGCCGCCTTGCGGAAACTGCCACGCATCCTGGCGGATACGCTTGCCCCAAAAAGCCTGATTTTTTTCATTCGTCAGTATGATGCCGACATTTGGGCGATAGCCATCTCGGTCTATCATGTTATGCCCCATCAATTATATTAATGGAACGAATTGTTCCATAATTCACGCGCGCTGAAAAGCACTAAGCTGAAATTGACCTTTCTCCATTTCATACCACCAGTATGAGTCGGCATTTACCAGGATCAGTCGAGCGTGAAAGAAATGGCAAAAACATGCTTTCAGCAAACAATCAGCTTAATATCTGCTTGCTCAATTCAGTCAGATCATGCACCACTTTGCGTGATGCCAGTAAATATTCCGTCTTCATTATTTCCTCGGCAGCGGCTATATTATTTGCCTGCACATTCGTCACTATCTTGCCCGCTACCACGTGAAATTTCGCGTGGTCGTCACGCAGGGTTCTGAATCCGTCATCGTCCTGAAAATGCTTGAGCGCCGGGCCATGTATCCACTTGCCCAGCACACACTGGTCATCGCGACATATAATTTTCGGATCGAGCGCTTCTTCCGAAGTTCCATTCAGATACTTCTCCAGGCGGATCTTCCATTTGATATGCGCATTAATGGCATCCATGATATTAATTTCGTTTTTGATATTTGCTTTCTTGTCCCCGCCCAGCCCCAGTAAAGTCGAAAAAAATCCCATAGCCCCTACCCCCTTTTTGTTTTAGATGGCCAATTCTACCTCTAATTCCAACACAGTCTGATTATTAAATGCACCCGGACAAAATCCCTATTTTTGTTTTTCATCATCAACATACATCGCTATAAGCAATCATTACCGGTAAAATAGTTACTCCACCACCAAATTAACAACGGAATCAGCCATGCGTGTTTCACAGTTTTTCATCTCCACTCTTAAAGAAGCCCCTTCCGAAGCCGAACTGATCAGCCATCAATTGATGCTGCGTGCAGGCTATATCCGCAAACTGTCCAGCGGTCTGTATACCTGGATGCCTCTGGGACTGCGGGTATTGCGCAAGGTAGAGGCGATCGTACGCGATGAGATGAACAAGAGCGGCGGCATCGAGCTGCTGATGCCGGCGGTGCAACCTGCCGAACTGTGGCAGGAGACCGGACGCTGGGAGGTGTTTGGCCCGCAGATGCTTAAAATTACCGATCGCCATGAAAAACTGTTCTGTTTCGGCCCCACGCATGAGGAAGTGATCACCGATATCGCGCGCCGCGAGGTGAAGAGTTACCGCCAGTTGCCGCTGAATTTCTACCAGATCCAGACAAAATTCCGCGATGAGGTTCGTCCCCGTTTTGGCGTGATGCGCGCACGCGAGTTTCTGATGAAGGATGCCTATTCCTTCCATGCCAGTTTCGACAGCCTGGAGCAAACCTACCGCACCATGTTTGCCACCTACAGTCGCATTTTCACCCGCCTCGGCCTGCAATTCCGCGCGGTTGCGGCCGATACCGGTGCGATCGGCGGCAGCGGTTCGCATGAATTCCATGTGCTGGCGGATTCCGGCGAGGATGCGCTGGCGTTTTGCCCAACTTCGGAATATGCGGCCAACGTCGAGCTGGAAGAAGCTGTCGCACCCGCCACACCGCGTGCCAGTGCCAGCGAGACATTGCAGAAGGTCATTACACCAGGGCAGAAGTCCATTGAGGAAATCGCCGCGTTTATGAATGTTGCGCCGCAACAGGTGCTGAAAACCATTGCCGTTGTCGATGGCAACGGCAGATTTGTGTTGCTACTGCTACGCGGTGACCACATGCTGAATGAAATCAAGGCCGGCAAGGTGCTGGGTGAATTCCGTTTTGCCAACGATGAGGAAATCAAACAAAACATGGGCTGCCGTCCCGGTTACATCAGCCCGGCAAACATGAGCCACTTTGTTCTGGCTGACCGTGCTGCAGCCGTGATGAGCAATTTTGTGTGCGGTGCAAACGACGATGGCTTCCATTACAGCGGTGCCAATTTCGGGCGCGATATACAACTGGATGAAGCCAATATACACGATCTGCGCAATGTGGTTTCCGGCGACCCAAGCCCTGACGGCATGGGCACGCTGGAGCTGTGCCGGGGCATTGAAGTGGGGCATATTTTCCAGTTGCGCAGCAAATATTCCGAAGCGCTGGAGGCCAGATATCTGGACGAAAACGGCAAGTTGCAGGTGATGGAAATGGGCTGCTATGGCATAGGCGTATCGCGTATTGTGGCCGCCGCAATCGAGCAGAATTTCGATGCGCGCGGCATCACTCTGCCCGTCGCGATGGCGCCCTTCCAGGTCGCGCTTGCCCCTATCGGCATGAAGAAAAGTGAAGCAGTACGCGCAGCAACCGAGCAGCTCTATGCCGAATTCAGCGCGGCGGGTATTGAAGTGCTGATGGATGATCGTGACGAGCGCCCCGGCGTGATGTTTGCCGACCTTGAACTAATCGGCATCCCGCATCGAATCGTCATTGGTGACCGCGGCCTGAAGGAAGGGAAAGTGGAATATCAGGGCCGCCGGGACAGTGTAGCCAAATCATTGGACTTGCAAGAAGCATTTAAAGTCGTACAATCAAACATATGCGCTTAATAAAACAAATCAGAACCCGCTCTGCCACGCTGACTCTTGCTACGGCGCTGGGGTGTTTTTCCTCCACGGCACTGGCGGGTGCACAGGCCGAGGGCGCTCTCTCTGCCAGCGTGCGCGCGGTGTTGCATCGTGCGGTATCAGACCAGGCGGCCCCCAAACTGGCTTTTGCCTCGCAGCAGGAAGCGCAATTCTGGCTGGCCGAAATGTCAGTCCGCCTGAAAAAGAAAATGCCGAATGAGGAAGACAGGCGCGAGTTTTTAAGCACAGTACATTATGAAGCCGTACGCGCCGGACTCGATCCTCACCTGGTATTGAGTCTGATAGAAGTGGAAAGCGCATTCAACAAATATGCGGTATCAAGGGTGGGCGCGCGCGGTTACATGCAGGTCATGCCATTCTGGGTAAAATCCATAGGCACACGCGAACACAACCTGTTCCATCTGCGCGTCAACCTGCGCTACGGTTGCACGATCATGCGCCACTACCTGGATATGGAAAAGGGCAATCTGTATCGCGCACTGGGAAGATATAACGGCAGCCTCGGCCAGGCAGAATATCCAAACCTGGTGAAAGCCGCGTGGCACAAAAATTGGACAGCACCCGTTCGCACCCGCTCAAAAGACAAACAGTTTCCGATCAGTTAACAGCTTTTCGGGTAAGGGGCGGTACAGGCTATTTCCCGGTCTTGGCCCGAATATAATTTTCTATTGCCTCGCGCGTTACCATACCGGCCTGATAACTGACCAGCCTGCCCGATGGGTCATATAAATATGTGGTAGGCAGCGCTTCAATTTTCCCGATTTGCGCGGCCATCCTGTTGTCACCCATGACGACGGGATAGCTGATCTCCATCTGCTTTGCGAATGCATTCACCGAATCCACGGAAGAACTCATCGCAATACCAATCACGGCAAAGTCGCTTGCATTGCGCGCATTGTGCATCTCAACCAGATCGGGAATTTCTTCCAGACAGGGCGGACACCACGTCGCCCAAAAATTTACCAGTACCCATTTGCCTTTATAATCGGACAGACGCTGCACCTTGCCCTGCATATCCTTGAATGCAAATTCATTGGCCGAAATATTCAGGCTTAGCAGCAAGATTGCCGCGGCTAACAGCGTACGTTTCATCAGTTTTTTCCTTCTGTGTCATGTTCGGCGACATCCGCATGACCTTTGCCACCCGCATCGGCAGCATGTGTCAGATACAAAGCCAGACCGACCAGCGCGATACTTCCGCCCAAATACAGCAGATCGACTGGGGCGCTTAATTTCATGTTCAACGACTCTTCAAACAGGGTAACGATCATAATCATAAGAATCACCTTGGCCAGGCGTGATTTAAGGTCGTCCAGATTGTTGATCACCAGAATCTTGCTGGAAGCTTTGGTGCCATGCGCCTGGTCAATATCGCTGATAAACAGCTCATATAAGCCCAGCGAAAATATCAGCATGACCGTACCAAGCAGATATCCGTCCACCACCTCTACAATATGCGACACGATGCTGTCGTGCAAAATCTTGCGCGCTTCTTCACTTAACTCCGGAGAGGCATAGTGTAGCGAGTGTTTTATCAGAATCACCACGTCCACAGTGGCGAGATAGAATATCGCAAAACCGGCCAGCAGGCTCCCCACTACCGCGAACATAATCACAAAGCGACTGTTCCATAACGAACCTTCAAATATCTTTTCAAAAAATTTCATTTTTAAATTCCACAAAATAAGGCATATACGGAAAGATATGCCGGTTAATTGGCTTTATACCTGTAAAACATTGTAAATATTTGATTATATTTGATAATTTAGATTGTCACCGCATGGCAGGCCGACTTGTTCCGACACCCATCGAAGTGTTCAGCGGATTATTGTAGCGTCGTTAAAAAGGCTGCGCAAACTCACAGATGCAGCCTTGGTATTATGCTCGGCCATCCGGGCCAGCCAGGCATTGATCTGCTCATAGTTTTCTAGCACCGGTGGAAGGGCAGGATCAAATACAAACAAACGATATAACTCGATGGCTTGCACATGCTCAGGCGCACGTACCATCACCCAGTTGTGACCAATCACCTTTTGCACAAGATTGATCGATGCCATTTTTTCCAATAATACTTCCAGCGAGTCGTATCCCAGCAACAGGCGTTTTGAAAGCCCGGGCAAACTCTGCACTTCACCGCTGCGCAGACCTTCGCTCAACACCTTCAGTATGCACAGGGAATAGTAGAGTTTAACTTCCGCTGACAGCACCTTGGTACCGCTTTTGCTGCGCCAGTGCGACAATGACGCTGTCAGCACTGCACCCAGCAAAACAGTAATCCACGACAAATATACCCACAATAAAAAAATGGGGAAGCTGGCAAAGGCGCCGTAAACCAGCTTATAGGTTGGGAAATGAGATATATACAGCGCAAACGCCCGGTTCATCGCTTCAAAGGCCAGCGCAGAAATCACGCCGCCCATAAATGCATGCCGAAACGGCACAAAGCGGTTGGGCACCACGCGGAATAAAAAGGCAAATGCCAGCGTTGCCAATATTAACGGTACCAGCTTGAGCATGCCCAGCGCGACTGCTGAAAGCTGGCTGAAATGCCCCACTGAGACAGCAATCAACCATGAGGTCATCGACAGGCTGCCACCCATCAGCAGGGGAGCCAGGGTCAATACCGCCCAATAGACCAGCACACGCTGAACCATGTTGCGCTGCCGCGTTACCCGCCAGATTTTATTAAAGGCATTGTCGATGCTGTAGATCAGCATCATCGCGGTAACCGCCAGAAATATAATGCCCACAGCCGTCAGCTTGGCGGCATTTTCAGCAAACTGCGCCATGTACTGCGAGATGATTTTTCCGCCTGTTTCCGGCAACAGATTTGCATTTATGATGCTTTTTGCCTGCGTTAAAAAATCGGCAAACTGCGGGAACGCCGAAAAAAATGTAAGCGCAATGGTGATTAGCGGTACCAGGGAAAGCAGTGTGGTAAATGTCAGGCTGGAAGCCATACTCATGCAG
>k87-736826_pt1 | contig 16706 bp, 19 predicted proteins | sample MGYA00084030_6733316 | MGnify analysis MGYA00084030 | reverse complement strand
GCCCTGGCCTTAATCGAATTCACCATCGTGACCAGATCCTCAGGATCGTCGGCGGCAATGATCACCAGGATGTCAGCCTCGTTCCTGGGTCCCCCCACCACCCAGCGCTCACGGTGGCCGGCCCGCCTGCGGCTGGTTGGATCACCCAGGTAGGTCGAGCGTTCGGACAATCCCTGTCGAAAGCTCTGATCGCCAAAGGCCGCAGCCGCAGCCTTGCCTCTGAGGCGAGCGATGGCTCTGCAGGAGAAGGCGATATTGACCCAGGTCGCGCACATGGGCGGCTCTGTACCGAGGCGCAGGCGCAACGCCCGATACGCGCGCACCCAGGCGAGTACTTCCTCCATCGATGAGATCAAGGGCGCAATCCAGCGCAGCCATTCCTTGGTGCGCCGGATGTGGCCCAGGCGAAAAAAGAGAAAGTGTTGATGGTCTTTGTTGAAACCAGGAATGGTGTTGCCCTGGATATTGGCACGCGCTTTCGCATCAAAGACAGGCTCCGGCTCCGCACCCGGAAGCTACGCAGCCGGTTCGCCGCCGAGGGCAGGGATCAATACGCCTTTGATCGGCGGAATTTCGAGCTTGCCGAGTTCCGGCAGCAGATTCGTGAATTTAAGATTCAGTGCCGGCAGTTTGAGCGGTATCGCGAGCCGTTGGATCTGCTCCGGTCCCCCGGGAGCTGGTTTGTTCGTTTTCTTCGTTTTCATCGCGTCCTCCTTGATCCGGCGACACCGCCGACCGTGCAGGTAACATGTTCGGCAATCTGCCCGCCCCACTCGATGCGCCGGCCGCCAATGCGAATATCACCCACCACAAAACCCGCGCCCTTCGGCACGCGATACTCCAGGCGTACGATCCGCCCGGGCGCGCCGCGCACGATGCGCCAGTAGTTTTCCACTGCCGAACCATCCGGCTTGGTCCAGCCCGTATCATCGTAGCCGGTGATATACAAACCGATCGGTTCGCGCAAACTAATTGCCAGCGGTTTGCGGGCCAGCGCGCCGATGTCGAACTGGACGCGCGGATCCACCGAGGTCCTGAGCCCCGGCGGTGCGGTCTCATAGTTGTCGCGCGCCGTTCCGGTATGAATGCTCCCCTGCGCCAGACCCAGCGCGGCGGAGAGGGTGTTGATGCTCTGAATCAGATGAACGATGCCCTGGCTGGTGTTGAACGGATTAAATTGGTTGTAGGCGCTTCCGGGGCCGCCCACCCGCAGGTCGGCCTCGACAATGCCCGGGTTGACGAGTTCCCGGTACAGCCTGACCACGGTGGCGCGATCTGCGTTCCACAGCCGATGCCAGTACTCGGGCGACTCGGTGACAAAAACAACCCGGGTGATCTTGCCCGAGGCGTTGCGTGTAACGTGCCATTCGCAATATTCATTCTGGGGATTGCGCGTGGCAACATCACCATCCGCCGCGGTGAAGGCGGCACGCCGATCATCGCGGTGCGCCACCAGCACCTGCCGGGGAAAGGCCATCCACACCAGGGCACGCTCCGCGAGCACATCGACATCCACTTCACTCGCGTCGTAGAACTCACCGACCGCCGTCCCTGTGCCCGCCGTGGTAATCAAACCACCTGCCAGGAAGGTATGCCAGTTGTCATAAAAGGCATGGCCGGCCGGCAGGTCGCGCAGCGAGGCTGGGGTATCATAACGAGTAACGAGTGTCATAGACTCCTTCTTTCCAATTTGTGGCCGACATTCGATCAACGAACAATCGACCAACCACAAGCGACCCGGACATTTCGTGGATTTGGCTACGCCCAACCTGCAGGGTTGCATGGGTCAGGCCCGTACCAGTCGCAGCCCGGAGGAACTACTCCATGCAGCGGTTACAGCAACCCCACAGAGTATACGATTTGGGCCCAGCTGCCGCTTTCCAAAGTCACTCCAGGTCTCCCCGTAGAAACGCGGGCCCGGGCAGCGGCTCAATCGGCGGTTCCGGAGGTCTGAGCAAATCCAGAACCGGCGGGGGCCACGGCCAGATAGGCCAGCGGGGAACATACAACTCCGGCGGACGAATGATGAAGGGACCGGGCAGTTTATACCGATAGACATGATGGCCGGCGCCCATGACCACATAGTTGCCGTAAATCGCGGGCCCCAGTGCAAATTGACCAGTCGGTAACCCGGTTGCAGACCAAAGGCAGAATCCCGTCGCTGCATCCAGGGCATACAAGGCGGCCTTATTGGTCGACACAAAGACGACATCATGGACCAGCGCGGGCGAACTGAGACCCACCTCACTGGAGGTGTATAAGGGCGGGCTGGCTGTGGTGTACCGCGACACCCCATCGCCGCCGACCGCAGTGGGCCAGGCATCTGCCAGCGTATTCCAATCCAAGGCCCGCATAAACGGGGTCTTGTCCGGTGACGTGATGCTACCCCGCCCACCCAGGCCAACGTACAAAATACCCAGGCCCGGATGAAGCGCGGCCGTGGCATAGATCCCCCATTCATTTTCGAACCACGGCGCGGAAATCGGAGCCACCGTTGCGATGGCCGTGCCCCGATCTCCTGGGAGTCCGCTGCCGCCCGCGCGCGGCAGCAACTGCCGGCGCTGCAGGCCGCCACCCAGCACGTGCAGGGTATTGGCATCCAGCAGGAAATATGAGCCGTTCTTGCTTCCAAAGCCCACGACCCGTTGGCCACCACGGGTGAAGACCGTGGCTGAGCCCGGGACATCCACATCCGCGTCACCCGGCCGGTAACTATCGTCGGAACCCGGCTGAAAGAAGCCCCTGAAAGCGCCCGTGTCGGCATCCAATGCCAACAGACCACTGCCATACAGCTCGTCAGGTAAATCCGTGCCGCCCCCCGGCGCGCCCGAAGCATACTGGGAATTGCCGGTTCCCACATAGATGCGATTCAATACACTATCGTAGGCACAGGAGGACCAGACGGAGGCACCTGTTTCGGGCGGATCGGGCACGACGGTAAAGCCGACACCAGCGGCCCAGGGCGCGGCGACCGAGGCTGGCAGCGTGTTCGGATTATTATGGGCAGTGGCGGAAAACTTGCTCGTGCAAAAAAGCCATTCCACCCGGCCGGTTGCGGCATCGAGGCAATACACAAATCCGTATGTATCCTCCTGCTCGCCCTCCCCACAACCCACATAGACCTTCCCATTCGCCACCAGGGGTCCACTCCAGCTATCGGCGAACAGATTTTCCGCAGGCTGATTCTTCGCCAGGTTGGCATGCTTCAGGTCGGTCACCCAGATCGGTGCTGGATGCGGTGGCGTGGGCGTCATCGTTGCCGTCTCGACACAATACACTTTCCCGTGGACCCCTGTGAAATAGACCCGGCCGCCAATCACCGCCGGAGAGCCGCCGATACCCTGCCAGGAGTACCAGGCCTCCCCGTCACCCAGGGTGGGATATTTTCCCGCCACGGCGCCGGTCGCCAGGTTAATTTTGTACAGCGTGCCGCCACTGGCCGCGCCAGTTCTGCCTGTACCGATATAGACCTGTCCATCGACGATCGCCGGCTTGGTGATCACCGGCCCATCGACCGGCGTGGGGGTCAGCCGGACCAGGGAACCGACCGTGGTGCTGCGAAGATCGCTCGAGCCGGAGGCCTGACCCGTGTGCTGGCGATCATGCTGGTACATCCACCAATCCTGTGAGAACAGCCAGGGGAAGAAGGGGGTCAATTCATGATGGTCAAAATATTTCCAGATCTTTAGTTTTATCAATGGGCGCCAGTCGCTGCCATTCCAGGGCTGGCGTTCGGCCGGAATCTGCCAGGGTGGCTGCCCGTCATCCATCGGTTCAGGTGGATAAAACAGGTGTTCCTCCGGCAACCCGTTCGCTGGGATCTCCAACTTGTGAAGCCGCTCCCGGAAAGCCTCAAGGTCCGCCGCCCGCGGCAATGGAAAAGCCAGCAGATGCCCGCCCGGGCCGGTCTTCATTTCATGCCGGGCCAATCCCCCGACGCCCGGGCCGGTCTGAGCTTCGACCCACGAAATGAACTGTCGCAATTCTTCGACCGCCTGGACGGGCGGTTCCAGAAAAACCCGCAGCGCCACGCGGACGAAATCCGCCAGTTCACTGGATGACTCATGATCCGCCAGCCGCCTTTCCCGGGCAATCGCCCGCAGCCCATCCTGCAGCAGGCGATCGCGCGGCAGGCCGATTGGTACATAGATGCCGGGCCTCTGGATCTTGGTCCACACATATCCCAGACCGGTATTAATACCGGAGTTCCAGACCGGTCGCAGGGTACGCGAACGCACATCCCAGCGGAAGGTGCGGATGGTCGTCGCCTCGATCCCGGCCAATGCCTGCGGATCGTATGGCTGGACCAGGATGGTCTGCGGAAATTCCTCCGGACCAGTCACGTAGGTGGCCAGCCCCAGATCGCCCAAGGTCGACTGGGGATTGGGAACGTTGACGGTCTTAAGCTTGATCCTTCCGGTCTGAGCGTCGGGCGTCCCTGCCAGACAGTACGGTTTGGGATGAGTAAACCGCGCCCGTTTGGACCGTTGGGGCGATTTCTTCCTGGACTGCTTAACGGCTGCTTTGCGTGATTGGGTATTTTTGGGCATGGTCTGTGCTCCTTAGCAAAAATTCAACTCGCCAACGCCGGCATTTCAAATGGAATTCCACCTAGACCTGTGAGCTGCGGCCCGGGGTGAAGCGCTCGCTCGCCAGCACCATCGGGCGCAGGGAGAAGCCACTGGCAACAAACGCCAGCGTGGAGAGGACAAAAATGGCTGTGTATCCAGCCCCGGGTATCATCCCATTGCCCCAATCCACCAAAGGTCCGAATAGCCCCGCGGCGGCGGCGGCACCGGTCGTCCCTATGTTGGCCAGCCCCAAAAAACGTGCCGCCTCGGCGGGAGGGGCCAAATCGGCTGCAAGGGCCCAATTGGCCCCGGAGAAGGCCGCCGATCCCAGTGCCATGAGTCCGCCAAATAACAGGATGGACCCTCTGGTTTGCGCCAAATTCAGCAGGAAAACACCACACGCGCTGAGCGCTGCCCCGCCCAGCATCAGTGGCAGGCGGCCCCAGCGGTCGGCCAGCCATCCCGTCAACGGGGCCGCCAGGATGGTGATGAGGGTGAGTCCTGCGAGCAATGTGCCGGCTGCGTGGGCCGCCTGGCTTGGACCCAAAGCAAGCCGATCCGCCACGAAGAACAGGAAGAACCGCCCCACCGCGTACGTTCCCAAAAGGAAAAGAAATCGTGAATGGATCAACCAGGCAAACGAACGGTGTTGACGCAGATCGAACCGAAAGGCGGCGAAGAGCGTAACGCGAGTGGGCCGGAGGTCTGGGGCGTAGTGCGGCTCGCGCACGAGCAGGATGGTCAGGGCCGCGGTAATGAGCAGAACCACGGCCATCGCCAGCAGCGCCGGACCTATCTGCCCGCCCACCAGCAGTTGTCCAAGCACGGCAAAGCCCAACAACGCGCCGCCCACATCCATGAATCCTTTCAGCCCCGCGGCGGTGCCGCGCCGCGCCGCTGGGATCAGGTCCGGAATGAACCCTTGCTGGGCAGCCTGGGCAAGATTGGCAGTGATCTGGATCAGCATGTAACCCACAAGCACGGACCATAAGCTCCAGGTGAAATTGAAGCAAGCCAGGGTGATCAGAACCAGAAATGCCCCCAACGCGATCACGCCGCGTCGACCCCAACGCGTTCGGTGGCGATCGCTGAAAATCCCCGCGACTGGTTGAACGAACAGACCCACCAGCAACCCCGAGAACGTCAGCAACCCAAGGGTTGTCGCCTGGTTTTCCGCCGTGGTGAAGTTGAGCAAATAACTCGGCAATACGAGCGTATTCAGGCCATCCGACAACATGCTCAGACCGAACCAGAACACACTGATCCCAAGCAATGAACGCATTTGACCCATACTTGCTGCCCTCTGCATAGCCGGTCTCCTGATAACCGATAAGATTGGATGGTTACACTGGTGTTGATTCTCTCAACTTCCGGGTTGTTGGTCATGAAGGATTTCCTTCATTTTCAGCAGGTCGTCCGCCTCCCCCAACACCCACCTGAGATATCTGACGAATGTTTTCTGGCATACAACCTCGGCGTTCCAGAGAAAGTGGCTGTGTTTTCGATGCTGGCTTCGTGGAATGATCGATTGCCTGAGATACCCTGCTGGATCCGTGTCCCGGCAATCAGAGGTGAGCTTGAGTATTCGCGGTCGTGAACACTGGCAACCATCAATTTTCGAACTCACCAACAATGGCTGCCTCCGAGATCCGCGGGGATGAAAGTCGACGAAGTAGAGGGTTTTGCCCCGATTTGTGATTTCAGTATAGCACTCGGCTCAACCGAATTCAATACCCTCTTCCCGGAAGTTTTTGAAACGTTCGCAAGTGGTATTCAATGCTCCGCTTTCAAGCCGGCTTTTTGCCAGGGCGTAGCAAGAATGATTGATGCCGGTGAGCGCTCCATTCAGGGGTCTTCCCGTCAGGTCATTGAGGCAAGCGATTGGCTCTCCCCGGGTCGATTCTCCGCCGCCCCATCGCATGTTTACCCCACCGCTCTGGCTCGCCTAGATCCTCGATACCATCGACATAATAGGGTGTAAAGTAGCACTCATATTCAGCCATATGTTGCGCGATCTTGTGCAACATAGTGGTCTGGTTGAGTGAACCACCTATGAATAGGATCTTTTCTGCCATATCGTTACTTTACCTTGACAATTTTCCAGAATCCGCTGATCAGGATATCCCGGCCATCAAAAGGACTCAAGGGTAAAGAGAACATTATCTTTCCAGGGGCAGAGGGTATTCGTGGTTGACATCATCAGGTTTTGTCTCTCGGGACATCACGATGGAGCCAGTACGGGAAACACCTTCTCCCGCTGTAGCACTGTGTTCGTAGTGGCTGGACCAGAGATACTTCAAATAGGCGGTTCGATTCTTGTCACGCTGGAGAAAAGCCGCCAACAATTGAAACAAGATAAGAGTTGCATAAATACCCTTCATATCGATTCTCCTTGCACGAGCCACAATTTGGATACGCCGATAGATGTCTGTCAGCAAGTTTTCAAATTTCACGATGAAGTGATGGTTAATCAATCGCTTTTCATTTTGCGATGAGGCCCACACCGAAATCCTTTTAGCCGATTCTAAATTTGGCTTCTTAATGGCAATTGAAGCCTGGGTTATTGTGTGGTTAAGGGTTTGTTATCGCTGGGTTTATTCGCGGATTGCCAAATTTGTTTACCAAACGATAACCGCGACTAAACCCATCTTGGAGGTTCCTCTGGAATAATGCTCAAATAGTGAAACACTTCAACAAACAGACAGCATTTGCAGTCATCTCATTTTCAAGTGTGTTCACCCTTCTCCTCCTTTCGCAGACAGCGGCGTTGATCAACGTCGCTGTTTTGCATTCCGAGGTTTATGTATATTCTTCAATTTGACAGCATGTATCAAAGGTCAATACCCGAAATTCCGTATTAGGAAGGTATATTGGGTTATGGCTGGCTGATAACAAAGAACGGAGTTGAGATTGCACATGGTTTCGGGCTGTTTGCTCACCGTAGCACTGCAAGTTCAAGCATGGCAGAATATCTCGCCCTCATTGAAGGCTTGGATGCGCTGGTTGATTTGCGAGTGGAAAATGAGGTGATCGAAGTACGCGGGGATACCAAATGCGTCATTGATCAGATGCGGGGATCTTCGTCTGTGAGTTCGATTCCCGTGCGCAAACTGCACCGACACGCCTGCAAACTGGCGCGCAATTTTCATGCGCTGAATTGGTTCTGGGTGCCGCGGCAGGAAAACGGACCAGTTGAGTCGACGGGGGCTGCGTTATCTAGGGTCAACTATATTCCCTTTACACTGGATGGGTAGGACTCAATCTGCTATTTATCCTTTGGTGAATTTACGGCTACATTCTCCGGCATCGTTGACAATACAATCTCGATAAGAATCCGATAGACATCCATCCCGGAATCCCTTTACAAATCGTTAACACACCTTTCCCTGTGTGTTAATTACATTTTGTTATATTTTCCAGACACACGATCATTCGTCTGGAACAAACCATGTTTAGAAAAACCTTCAGTCAGGAAATGCAGGAAGTAAAAGACGATGTCCTCGTCCTGGGTGGCATGGTGGAAAAAGCAGTCATGGACTCAGTCGAGTCGCTCAGGGATGACGATCCAGATCGATCCCGACAAGTGCTTTCAGATACCGATGGCATCAACTGGAAGCGGTATGAAATCGAGATGTCCGTTCTGGTGTTAATGGTGACTCAACAGCCCATTCCCCGTGATCTGCGAACTTTAGCAGCCAGTATGGATCTTTGTACCGAATTGAAGCGTGTCGGTGAGTATGCCAAGGGCATTGCGAATATCAATATTCGTTCCGAAGGATTGGGCGCGATTGCCATTCTGGGAAATATCCATTCAATGGTTGAGGAAGCGGTAGACATGCTTCACGCTGCCATGACGACCTATGCCGATGAAGATGTACAGAGTGCAATAACAGTCATTCGAAGAGATGATGGTGTCGATGGGTGGTATGCAAAGTTGTATGACGACGCCACGCGGCTCGTTATCAAGGATGCAAGAAACATCGACCGTGCGAATTACATCCTCTGGGTTGCCCATCACCTGGAAAGATTGGGGGATCGCGCGACCAACATCTGCGAGCGCGTTGTTTATCTGGTCACTGGAGAACGCCTGGAAACATCCCTGGCATGATTGAAGATATGAACTAATGTCGAAGATAGCTGCTATTGATGTTGGGTCGAATGCCATGCGCATGGTGGTGGGGGAGGTGGACTCCAGTGAAGAAGATTGGACCTTGCAACAAAAAGTAAATGCGCAAGTGGAAATTCTCGGCGCAAGCCTGGATGCACATCCTCTTGAATTGGTTTCAGAAAAAATCATTGCAGCTGGCTCGATCTCGACTTTGGAAGCGGTTGAAAGGATCGGACGAAGAGTCGCTGTGGCGGGTATCCGGCAAACCTCCCATCGCACTCGGACCGCCAACGGCGACTCCATGTTATTCCTGACCGTCGAAGATCTCAACGGAACCCTGGACGCAATTCTATTTCCACGAGTGTATCGCGCGGCCAAGTCCATACTCGATTCAAACACACCGCTTTTGATCAGCGGCGTGATGGAGATGGATGCTGAACGCGGGGAACCATTTTTGCGGGCGGAAAAAGTTATCGCCATCCGGTAATCAGCGGTCAGCCTCTTCGGGAACTTCTTATTTTCCTCCAAATCTTTCGAAATAACTTATGGTTGTGCTCGAAACCCAATTGAATCGTGGCGGCATGGAGTGCGTTGATGTACGCACACCACATCCAGGCCTTGTAGGTGTAGGTTGGGGAATAGCCTGCACACCGCAGGTCAGGAATATCCAGCGAAAAATTAACCGTTGGTCGGTTTGGAAACAGGAGCAAAACTTGTCTTTCCTGGATGTCAATTTGGGCATCAGTTGGAGAATGTGACACAGTTTGATTCATGCTCGTGAATCCTTCAATGGTTTGCTGAACTGTTCACTGACCTTCTGCCGAAATTGGGCGTTGATCTTTTGCAGCGCCGCCTCCGCATCCAGCTGATGGCGGCTGGCCAGATCCACCAGCATGAACAGCATCCGGCCCAGACCAGTTTCCATTCCATCCGGATGGGAAACCAATCTGGACTCAAAATCACATGCCAAGGATGGATATGGAAACGTCCAATCTGTTTTAAATAAACCACTTCTGTCTATGTAAGCCTGTGCCAACGCCAGCGCTGACATGTTTGTGGAAAGTCCACTCAAAGGAGATTCTGTCCCATTACCATCTACGCGCTTTTCAAGCGCCTTCCTTACCAGCCAGATACGCTGAACTTCCTCCACAGAGTCGGCGTGCAGTTCTCCAAAGACATGCGGGTTACGCTGGATGATTTTTTCATTCAACCGTTGGAGAACATGATCCAATGAAAACCAACCTCGTTCAGACGCCATTTGGCTCAGAACGATGATCTGAAACAACAGATCACCCAGTTCTTCCTGCAACTTTTCAGGCGATTCCGTGTCCAGTGGCTCCAATACCTCATAGACTTCCTCCAACAAGTAGCGGCGTACCGTTTGCAAAGTTTGCCGTCTGAACCAGACGCAACCCTCGGTTGGGGATCGTAAGCGTACAACATTCTCAACCACCTGTAAGATCCCCGTCATGATTTTTGATTCTTCTTCCGGTTGTTTAGCAGAAATAGTTTGCATACCCTTAACCTCGTTTCAGCTCTTTAGGTTTTGTAGCGGTCAAGATCATATGACCACTGACACCGAGCAAGACCTTTTCATTTTCAAGTTGACGTGCGACACCCAGGAGCCATTCGCGCCTTTCACGCTGCTGCCAATGCTGACCAAATTTCTTCAATAATCGCACTGGTCCTTCGACGGCAAAGATCGAGCCTGGTATAAAGCCGGCTTTTGCCGCCTCGCGTTTGAGTCCGCTGGGATGGTGAAAGAAAGCCGTGGTGAAAAAATCCAGATCGGGATCTGGACAATGCTGACCGGTCTGTAGTGTCCGGGTCACGAGTGGTGCCAGCCGTGCATCCTCCAGCATGTCGCGGCTCAGCACCTTGATCAACGGCAGGTATCGTGAGATCGCCTCAACGATCAAAACACCACCAGGCCGTAAGACTCTATAAGCCGCCCGCAAAGCCGCCAGGCGATCAGCGCTTTGAACGAGGTGATAGAGCGGACCCAACATCAACACAGCATCAACGCTATTGTCTGCAAATTTCAGCTGGCGTGCATCCCCTACAGTCATACTGGAGAGTGAGACATCCGGATAATGGATCGCGGCCTGCTTGGCCTGTTCAATATGTTTTGGAACGAGATCCACCAGATGGGTGCGGTATCCCAGGCTGGATAACCAGTAGGAATGCACCGCGGGCCCGCCGCCCACATCAATTACCTCGGCAGGCGCGGATGGTAAATTACGGATCAGAATATCGCGGGTCCGCAACAACTCCAGTTCACTTTCGAGACGTTGCAAACGTGAAGCCTCATCAGTGGCAGCGTAGTAATCCAGGATGCTCAAAATGTTTTTTTGATCTTCTGCCTTGGATATCGGATGAGTATTCTTCATAAGGAATCATTCAGAATACATCGCGTTGTATTCCAGGTTGGGATTGAGCACCCAGCGCGTCAACCCTTCCACGGCAGACTGATCGAGATAACGAACCTTCAATCCAAAACCGGCATATAATCCAGTTAGACCCTCCCACCAGGCAACGCCTTCAGCGCCTGGTAGAACAAATTCCAATACGGTGCGGCGCACAAAGGGCAGGGGATATTCCTGTACGGCGAGCAACAAACCCTGATGCAAAATATCCAGACCTTCTGTGTCATGGGCTGTCCACTTTTTTATTTGGTTTTGAAATTCAAGCCGTGGTTGGGGATCGGGCCAGAACAATTGCAGGAGCCGCAGAGTCCAGCCGGGTTGCATCGAGGAGAGCATGGACTTGTACGCCTCCATTGGTCGAACCTCCGGACGATCCGGGTCGGCATAGACTTCGGCAAACAAACGGCGCGTATCATCCTCACTGATCAACGCTGCTTGCGTGCCGACCTGTGTAAAGCCCTTTGCCAATACGAACACCTGCGTGGTGCCTACTTGCATGTTGTTCATGGATCAAACCACCCAAATGACCTTTAGGACTTTTGCAGTCTGACTCGGATGTTTGACTTGTCCCCTATCAAATGGAGGGCACTCCTCAAGCCGGGCCCATTCCAACCTGCCCGGTTTCCACCGGGATGCCAGTTCGATCACCCTGTCCTCCATGCCCGGTTTGACCACCACGTAGTAATGGATGCCTTGCACATCGCATTGCTCCAGGCCGACCGCACCGATGATCTGGAAAAAGTAGGCGGCCTGTTCCCAAAGCTCCGTGTGTTTTTCCAAAGCCTTGTGCACCTGCCTCTTGTTGAAGACATTGGGGGGCTCATTAAGAACGATCGGTAATTTCATGGGTTATTTTCCTTTTTATGGTGATTTGAATATTGATTCAGAGATGGATAAGTCCGTGGCACGGAAGCCGGGACGCATCGGGCGATTTCCGGTGGGAATTAATCCTTTGCCCTGCTCAAATTTAAATAAAGGTGAGAACGAAGGACGTGCAGCAGTTCTCTCCACAATCGTGGAGACCTCCACGATCTCGCGCACGATCTGTCCATGTTGGGGATTGCGCTCGATATACACAGCCGCTGTCACCGCTTCTGCAAAGGATTGCGCGATCTGAATTTCAGACATACGCGCCGCATCCGGATGCGCCTGAACCACCTGCAGAAAACGCGGCCAGACATGTTCAGCACTGGTGGCATGGATCGTAAACGCCGAATGTCCATGACCTGTTGCAGCCGCACGGATCAACTCCCATGCTTCCGCGCCACGCGCTTCACCAATGACTACTCCATGCGGACGCGAACGCAATGCGGAACGGATCAGGTCATACATCGTCACCGGTGGCGGTCCACCACGAATTTCAGGACGGGTCACTGTATAAATGATATTGCCGGTGTCAGTTTTGCCATCGCCGTTCCAGCCGTTCAGGATGATCTCGTTGCTGTCTTCCACAATAAACAAACGGATCGCGCCGCGTGGGTAATAGTCCAACATCTCCTGCAAAATACGCTGACCCACAAAAGTTTTGCCCGAACCGGTTGTGCCGGCGATGACCAGCGTGCCGCCATGCACCATCACACTCAACAAGTAATTGGCAGCTTCAGGCGTGAGAATGCCATTGCCGCGTGGAAAATCTTTTGGGTCGAACTTGGGTCGCGGCACAGGTGGGAGTCTGTTTTGACACAATAAAGCCAGACTCCCCTGAGTCAAGTCGGAGGCTGTGCGGTAATTTGAAACACGCAATGTGATCGTATCGCCATACGGAGAGGCAGGCGGCATAACGTAATTGATACGCACACCTTTTCTCCGTACGGTGCCATCGACGAGCGGGACCATGACCTGCAACATCGCATCGGCAACCGGGTAATCGGGAGTCGGCGCACGTTGACCTGCACGATAGATCATGACCCGCAGGGCATCGCCAATTCCATCCGGCGCTGCACCGGCATGTTCCCATCCGTTGGATGTAGTGTACACATAGATATGTCCCAGATTGATGGCGATGTCTTCGATATCAGAGCGGGCGATGAGTTCGAGCAAAGGACCCATGCCCGACAGATCACCAATCAAACGCAGGATATATTCCGGAGGTAATGTCACACCCACATCGACGGCACGCGCACTCACTTCTTCAAAAACTTTTCGCGCCAGAGCTTCGATCTCTGTGGAGGTCATGCTACGCTGCAATGATTCAATCGCCTTCTTCGCTCGTGCTTCCTCCACGAGCATCCTCCACCAGCGTTCCAGTTCATCCGAGGAGCGGGTTTCCGTGACTGGTTTGAGAGTTTTTCCAGCAATGTCAAACATGGCTTAGCCCTTCCCAAACCAACTGCGTTTTTTCATTGCGTTCGGCAACAAGCCGATCCGTGATGCGCCTTCCCGCACCGCGGGAACAAAGTGGGAAGCAAACCCCAATAAGGAATCGGCGAACGGTCCGAGTTCCTCCAACTTCTCCTTCTTGTAGCGCCAGATCAGAATATCATCCCGACGATCTGAGTTCACGGCATGGGCTGCCAGGCGCGGATCTACAATGGGGATGATCCCATTCGGGATCAACGCAAGTTCGATCTTGTCCTCACTCAACGCCTGCTGCAACATCTTGTGCGCCGCCTTGAAGCCATCGCCCACCACCTGGTTGTAGCAAAGTTTCACCCGGCTGCCAACAAATTCATGCGCGCTGCCCTTTCCAACCACACTCGCCAATGAATTGATCATCCGTGCGATCCAGCGGCGCGTCTCTGCCAGATCAGGGATTTCCGGCTTGATCACAATCGCAATCCCTTCCGCTGCCTTTAGTGCGGCGCGATGCACCACATGCGCAGGATTGATGCCGACATCCATGATGACCACACCACCCGCTGCGACTCCGGCTTCATATAACCCCTGGATGACTTCGGCAACTTTTGCCTCCTGTTGCAGCACTTCATCGCCGAGGTCATCGGTGATGAGACCAGGCAGGACTCGTAACGTTGGCAGGTTTTCCAACGGCGTAAATGCATTGAGATACGCTGCTCCAGAGGCCACATCGCCCATTACGCCTTTATTGGCTTTGGCGATCTCACGCCGCAATAATCCGATCATGGTTGTGTTGACGCGCTCCATGCGCATGTGATATTGCAACGCACCGGCATTGCCATCCGCATCCACGAGATAGGTGGTGATGCCAGACAGAGCAAGCGCTACCGCAAGATTTACCGCCACGGTGGTCTTACCGGTTCCGCCTTTGGGCGAAGTGATCGCGATCTTGCGAACCGCCATGCCGGATTGAATGCGGGCCGACATATCACTGCCAAGGACCGCCCGGCGATATTGATCATCCGCCGCCAGATTGCCGGCATCCGCGCGGCGCAGCTCTTCATACAGTTTGTTGATGTCCAGATCCGAGGGCGGATATGCCAGGGCAGGAACTCCCACCCCATTTGCCCAGGACGCCATGCCATCACCAATACCTGCGATCACAAAGATCAACTTGCCGCGCTCGGCGGCCTTGACCAAACTCTCCGGCGATACGGATGATTCGGGTGAAACCACGATCAAGGCCCTAAAATCAAACAGGTCAATATGTTGCGGCGTGAAGGCCGCAATCTGGGCGATGACTGAATGTCCCTGTTCTGCCAATTGCATATTCAAGCGGGATGTCACTGTCCCGGCACCCAGCAACAGAACTTGCATTACTGTCCCCCTCCCAAAACATCTTCGCGATCCTTTTTGAAAAGATCTTCGAAGTCCCAGTAGGTAAAACCGGCAGAAGGCATTTCATCACCGCGCGCCATCAGGGAAACGACAAGCCGGTCTCCTTGTTGAAGCGCAAGGGATAAGACTTCACGGCTTTCATTGGGAACCAGTAGGATCAACATCTGTGGCTGGTCCTGGAGATTGAAAGATGAGCTGGAATTGCCGTCATCGGTCGAGTCCGTCTGCACGGGCAAGCCCTGTACGGCGATGACTCGTACACCCATCGGGAACAGGTCCTTGGCAAGTGGAGGCAGTGCGCGGCTCAAGGCATCGGCCTGTTCCAGTTCAAGCGGTGAAGGAGGCGCCGTGGGTTCGACGTTGGTTCCCGGTCCCAGGATCAATTCCGGTATGGGGGTGGGCGTGCTCATCTGTTGTGGACGGGTACTGATCACCACCGTCACACCAACCAGGTCTCCCGGTAAGAATGCTTCTGCATCCGGTGACACCAGGTTCATCGCATCCAAAGGCAGGGGGAATAAACTAAATCCGGGATACTGCGCCAGCACTGCCGAGAGACGGGTACCTTCCGCAGCCTGTGCCATAAGCGCCGAACGAAAGATGGCTTGTCCATTGAAGATCGGTTGGGCAACTACTCCACCAACAACTCCTGTGACTTCCTCCCCAGGGATATACAGACTGGCATTGTCGTCCTGAAACACGGTCTTGACTGCCAGGTCACCCGCTGTGATGACATCTCCAATATTCAGATCGCGCGTCGCCGACAAAACCGAGATCGTGGGCGGCTTCTGCGCCGCGCCGAGAGCGTTCAAGGCAATGAACGCCACCAGAAAGATTCCTACCGACACACCCAGTACCACGAGGTTCACGCCGGTCGCGGCAATACGTTTCAACATGTTTCTTTTCTCCAATCGTTGGGTTTCCAGGGCAGGTCGCCCTGTTCAAAGGCCTGCCGCAGGGCAGGGGATTGTTCGATCACTTCCTCGAGATGTTCCACGGTCTGGCGCGCCAATCCATACAGGGACATCAGGACAAAATCTGTTCGCAAATGGTCTGACTGGAATACCAGGGAATGTACATGGGCGAGCTGTTGCACAATTCCCATGACCTCCGCCTCCGCCAAGGCCTCCGCTGACAGACGTGGCATGTTCGGAAAACATTGCTGGATCAAGTCCGCAAGGTCAGGCTTGATATCTTCCCGAATATCCTGTGAAGGCGCACCTGCCGCCGGATAGGATTGAGCAGGCGGGGCTAGCAGGTGGGTCACCGGGGTGTTGGGATCGATACGCAACTGTTCCACCGCTCGTGGTAATTTCCTGAGTCCGGCTTGTACAGCCTGTGCCAATCGCACCTGGGCCGGCGGGGATAGTGCTGCAACTGCTTCGATATTCCGAATGGATACATGTTCTTTCAAACCGGCCGGCAGCGACTCCAACAACCGCCGCCGGCGTTCCTGTTTGGACCGGTATGTCTCACTCATGGGGGCATGATACAAAAAGGAGCCGGGTGGTATAGGATTTGTGTCGCTAGATCGCCGAACAAGGCAGCAGATGTTTATGATTTTCCCTCTGTATCCGGAAAGGCACCACGTCCCTCTTGACAAGTATACAAAATTGTATACAATACGAGCAATCCTTGTAGTACTGAGGTACTCCCATGAAACAACAACACTCCCCCAACCTGAGCACCGATGTCTTTTCAGTCTTGAAGGAGCGCATTATCCGCTGGGAGTACGCCCCGGGGCACCGGTTTACCGAAGAGGGCTTGTGCGAGGAGTTCGGGGTCAGCCGCAGTCCGGTACGTGAAGCGCTTAGGATGTTGGTGGAAAACAACCTTGTGGATAAAGCGCCGCATAAGGGCTACAGCGTCAAACAACTGGATATGCAGGAGATCCACGAACTGTATGAG
>k87-1248284_pt1 | contig 16712 bp, 24 predicted proteins | sample MGYA00084030_6733316 | MGnify analysis MGYA00084030 | reverse complement strand
GTATATAGACTCCTGTTTGATTAGTTAATTAATTATTGAAAGAAAATTACAGCATTAAATACAAAATTGGCTATATTGCCAATTGCCAATCAGCCAATTGACAGACTACCCTGTCATGCCGTGTCTGTCAAGCGGTCAATAGTTACTACCATACTAGAATCACCACTATTACTAATAGCATCGCATACACCATCTGAATCTCCCATACTACCTGTCTAGGTCTTAGCATCTGGATACCCCTGTCATTTAAAATAGAAGTGAAGTATATGGTATGGTATATAAGAAGTGATTTATACTATATGATACTAATAACCTATGGCTTTGAGGGGGCGAAAGGGGCACCAAAGGTCGATTGGTTGATTGGTTGTTTGGCATTTCGACCAATCGGCAATTGTTTGCTGGTAGATTTTAATACATTTGCAAATAGTAAACACCAAACGGAAACCTGATTACGAGTTTCTCATTCACGTATTCAGTAGGATACTCATTACCGCGATAACAATCAGCAAGTCCGAGCCTGATTTTAGGGTCGAAAGGGAGAATATCATAACCAGTTTCAGACTCAAGAAATACAGAGCCATCATAGTCAACATATGCTTTTAAATCGTTAGGAGTAGCCATTGTAAGTTTTCCTTTTAGATTTATTTACTTTTCAATGCTTTTACTACTGCATCAACTGCACTATTTGCAGATATAAACAATGCAGTCCATAGGTATGGAAAACTTCCACAAGTGCCAAGCTGATTCATTGGTCTTACACAATACATCCTACCGCGTAAATGAGTAGCTTGTAATGGATAGTTTTGATTACTACATTTAATTGCATTCATATCTGCTATCCTCTCCATCACTAAACCAATTAACATATTCCATTACATCATGGAATGGTATGCCTTGCAATGGGTCAGCATTTTCAGTCTGTAACATACCGAATACTGGCTGTTTTTGTTCCTCTTCTAGTCCTGCATCTTCTAATGATTCTGTTTCAATGTCAGATTCTGGTAGTATATTAAGGCTATCTAATTCTTGTGCCAGAATCAAACGCTGCAATTCACTACGCTGTGCATATGCCATGATAGTTTCCTTTGTAGTTATAAGTCAAACAACTCATCCTTTGCTTTACTTGCAACTGCTTTTGCAACTCTTACGCTCATATGATGGTATGTATCACCATCAAATCCAATACTCTGCATTACCATTCTGAATTCAGCACCGTGCCATTGCTTGCACTGTTTCCAAACTGATTCAGTGATATGGTGCGCCAATTCATGTGCAATGGTAGTTTGCAAATTATCTGTAGCGCCACCATTGTAATATGCGATATTGATTTGCACTAGCTTTTGCCGTGGATAGTAACACCCAGCTTTACCAATACCTTTGCAAATACATTCAAGGCGCGGCAATGCAATGCCGTGTTTTGCAATGTATCCACCAATGATTGATTCTTGATACAATTTCCATGTATCAGTGAATATCTTTTCTACTAGTATTTCTTTCTCAATACTATGCATCGCCATTATTGTCTACTCCTGTTTGTTTGCAAAATACCATTGCCAGAAAGGTAAAAAGGTAATACCGCCTATATTAGCACGGTATTACCTGCAACCCTACAGACTACAATGCCGCAAGGGTTTCCGTTGCCTCAGTCACGCTTGCCAGTTTTTCCGCAACCTTTTCCGCGATTACATTCTCGTAATCCGCACCAAGCAATTCCAGCGCGCGGAGCATACTCGATTTAATCGCATCAGGCATTGATACATCCCGTCCTGACAATGCACAGAATCTGTCACGATACGCTGCGACAAGTTTCGCAACCTTATCCGCTGCAATGCCAGTCATTTTCTGCTCGATTGCACCAGCTACCAACGGAGCCAGATCAGCATCGAACCATGCGCCAATTGCATCCTTAGTCATGCGCTGATTCTCTGTTTCCAGCCTGGCAAGCGCAAGCAATGCGGTAATGCCAATCGAATCATCGCTAATTGTCTTACCGTCAGCGTGTAGCTTGCTAATCACTTTGCTCCGTAATCCTTCCAACTGGTCACGGTAGAAAGCCACCCCGACTTGATCTGCACCGAATACTGCCATGACAGAATCAGATATTGACGGTGCAACGCACACAATACCGGATTTCCCTTTCTTCCCGTCATTGCGAGAAACTGAATACATCGTATTACCTTCTCCCACTACTTCCACGTCTGCTGTTTTCTTCACAGTGTAAATGCTCATTTTGATAGACTCCATGTAGTTAGTTGATAAATCGCCAAATGGCATACTACTACATGCACATTCCATGCCAATCCCACCACTGGCGCAAAAATACATTAATCCCTTTGTAATCAATGGGTTACGTCTGACAAACTGGCATACCTTTTGCTTAATACCTGCCAGATTGACGATATATCAGCGATTTTTGATGTAGGTATGGTAAGTCATTGATTACATTAGCAAATGGGGTGTCAGGTATTCGTCAGGCGTGGCGAATATTCGACAGTAGCGTAATGATAACCATTCGCATCATCCCACCCTGCACAGGCGACAGATGCTAATGAGAGGCATTAGCATCTGGCATACTGCATTGCACAATGCCAGTATAGATGATAATGATTCTCATTATCAGCCGGAGGGGGACGGAGCCTTTTTGCATCTTCGCGCGCAGGGTATCCTAAGAAGTTGTGTAAATTACACTAAATTTTTCACAAAATTCTAAACCGCTTTCTACTAACACAAAAAATTCCTGACTTCCACTGGGAGATTCAGCCAATAAGACTATAATGCTAGTATGAATACAGCCACTATGCCATCAACACCCGCGCCAGTTGTCTCAGTTACTGAGGGGCGTGCACTAAGTTTGCTAGGTTCAGGTATTGCACCTACGACAGTTGCTGCAAGTCTTGGAATATCTACTGCAAGAATTAGTCAGTTGTTAAGCGATGAGAATTTCGCCGCTCAGGTAGCAGAATTACGATACACTAATCTCGCAAAGCATAATGAAAGAGATTCACGCTATGACTCGATGGAAGAGAAACTTCTAGAAATGTTAGAAGATTGTCTCCCACTAATGCATAGACCAATGGAAATATTAAAAGCAATTCAGACAATCAATGCAGCAAAGCGCCGTGGCAGTAGCACTCCAGAAGCATTAGTAGAAAAGCAGTCAGTAGTGCAATTGGTGATCCCAATACAGATTGTAAACAAATTTGCAACAAATTTGCAAGGCCAAGTCGTAACAGTAGGCGAGCAAAATCTGCTCACAATACAATCAGGAGCATTAGATAATTTAGTAAAGGAAAGCAAAAATGGCAGCGGTGCCAACACTGGCGGAACTCTTGGGATTGAAAGAGCTCGACAAAGTGGCAATAGCTAAACAGGAATTGAAACGTAAGCAATTGTTAGCTACAAACAAGGCAGCCGCACGATTGTTACTTCTCGGAGTAATGAGTTCTGGAGATTCCATTACTACTACAGTCAAGCATAACTGGAATGGCAAATAGATTGTATGGCTAGTCTGCTAAATAAGCTAGGATTTGAAACTCTTGATGCATTGCAAGGGTGGAAAACAGCAGATCATACTGCGCCCCCAGTTAATGAAATTCAAGAGGCTGCATTTGAAGCACAGCAGGTAATCGAGCTTTCAAAGAAATCACTAGATTTTCTTGCTGGTATTGCAATGCCAACAGTATATCAGTATGCATTTCCGCCAGTATTTCTTGCAGTCTGGGATTGGCTACGTGAATATATTCACAAAGGAAGAGATTTTAGCCAACTCGCACTAGGACTTCCTCGTGGTTTTGGTAAAACAATGCTGATGAAACTATTCATATTGTATTGTATTCTGTTTACAGGTAAAAAATTCATTCTAGTATTGTGTGAAAATCAATCTAAATCAAATAATATCATTGCTGACGTTGCCGATATGCTGAATGAAGAAAATATCAGAAAAACATTTGGCGATTGGCGTATTGGGATTGAAACAGATCGCTTAGATTTGAAGAAATTTGGCTTCAGAGGACGCAATATTACTCTAATGGCAGGCACAGTAGAGATAATTCGTGGCATTTCTCTCAAAAATGAGCGCCCCGATGTAATGTTATTTGATGACATACAATCTCGTATATGTGCTGAGAGTCAAATACAGTCAGAAACACTAGAACGTGAAATGACTGGCACTGCAATGAAAGCAAAATCGCCTCACGGCTGTCTTTTTATCTTTGTAGGTAATATGTATCCTACAAAATTCGCAATTCTTCGCAAACTGAAGTCTAATCCTAACTGGATTAAGTTTATTGCTGGTGGAATTCTTGCAGATGGTTCATCACTCTGGGAAGAATTACAGCCAATACAGCAATTGATGAAAGAATATGAAAATGATCTGGCAATGGGCAGACCAGAAGTATTTTATGCAGAGGTTCTGAATGATGAAACAGCATCTCAAAACAATCTCATTGATTTGTCTAAACTTCCTGAATTACCTTACAGAGAAGGTGATATACCAGTTGGTAACTTCATCGTCATTGATCCATCCAGCGGAAAGATCAATTCAGATGCAGTTGCAATTGGATATTTTGAAGTATTCGATGGATTTCCAGTCTTACGAGAGGTCAAAGAAGATCGCTATAGTCCTGGAGAGACAATTAGAGAGGCTTTGAAATTTGCATTGGCAAAACAGTGCAGACTTATTTGTATTGAATCTGTAGCTTATCAGTCAACACTGAATTATTGGTTTAAATTCATCTGTGAGCAAATGGGAATCATTGGTATCGAATGCGTTGAAGTATATCCTGGTGGATTCAGTAAGAACTCCCGTATACTGACTATGTTTAAGGCGTTATCATCTGGAGAAATCTTCGTTGCGCCGGAATGTAAGTCTGAAGTATTTTTACAAGTAATGCAATTCAATCCGATGAGACGAGATAATACTGATGGCATACTAGACTTACTCACCTATGCGCCAAAGGTATTAGAATGTTATGGTGAGTATGTAGTAGCTTGGAATCAGATAATCCAACAAGATGATGCACGAATAAAAGTACTTCCGGAAGAAGTAAACTGTTGTTTTTAATTTTATCACTAGTGAAGGAGCAATTGAAAATGAAAGAGTTTCTCAGTAAGTTCAAGTATCTGGTTCTTGGCATTGCATTAGCAGTATCAGTGCCTGTAGGAGCGCAACTAATCTACGGTAATACATTTCCATTTTGGAATGTAAATGGGCCACTGACAGTAACTGGTCTTAGCACCTTGAGCGGCGGTGCTAGCACGGCTGGCGTAACTGCTGGAACGGCTGCGAGTGCTGGTTACGTTGGCGAAGTATTATCTGCTACTGTAGCATCTACTGCTGGAACGGCTGCAACTACTGGACAAACTAAAGGCGGCCCTTGTGTTGCGTTAACTGCTGGAGACTGGGATGTTCGCGGTATAGCGCAATTAAGTGGACAAAGCATTACGTATTCAAGTGTAGTTGTTGGTATTACTACTAATGCGCTCAGCGAAACTGCAATGACCACCGCTGGAACATATGTAAAGAAAGTTCCTGTAGCTACAGCAGTTTCTAATGAAGCAGAAGTAGTGGGCACTCCTATAGTTCCAGTCAATCTGAGTTCTACCACTACTTATTGCGTAGCGGCAACTCCAACATTTGGTTCTGGTTCTGGTTTCATTGTATACGGTAATATCAATGCAAGACGAGTGAGATAGTAGATGTAAGAAAGGAGGTCTTAGTGCAATTCTAGTAGTGTATCAGGGATTGCACTAATGCATCTATTTCTGAGGTTATAATGGCAGATCGTAATGTGGTAACTGATCCTGCAAAGATAAAAGCTTATCGGTATGGTGAAACATTGCCGTTGAAATTAGATAGAGCGGAAGTAATAGAGATTGCACAGGCTGCTGGTATGGGTAGACAAATAGGACAAATGCCAGATATTGGAATCACTGAATTACCTAATAAGATACTGTTGGAAGGCAGAACAGATGCTGGCTCAAATGCTCCTCCATACCATAACAAGAAAGCAATGGACGTATACAATTTTCTTATGGATGGTTTGCAGTTTAGCGGTGCTTCAGCTTCCTATGTTGCCAATGTAATCGAAAAGAAACGAGTAGCAGATAAATTAGGAGTTCCATTTGAACAAGCCTGGAATGGATTAGGCACGTCTAATATGACAGGCAGAACGGGAGCACAGCACGCTCAAAGAGCTGAGGAAATGAAAGGCGCAGTAAAAGACCCAAGAAATAAAGAGTTCGTAGACCTAATCGACCGTGCTGCTTCTGGTAAGCTTACTGAGGAAGAAAAACAATTACTGGAAAACAGGGCCGTTATTGCACGAAATAGAAAAGCTATCAGTTCCGCCGGTTCCGGTGTTCAGCAAGATATACAGCCTAAATCTCCTGCAGCATTAGATATAATAAAAGAAGATCCGCTAGCTTTCTTTGCTGACATGACTGAGCCACTAATTCCTACCGTAGTAAAAGGTTTACTAGATTCGATAGCAAATTCAATCAAAGGAACTCAATAATGGCACAGCCAAATACACCTATGCTACTCCCGCGCAAAGCGCAGGAAGCGATAGTTCAATACCATCACCAATGCTGTAATCTGCAAGCGCAGAATTGGAATCTTCGCGACCAGATGCGTAGGATGGATTTGGCTTACATTCGAGAAGGTGATCTATCTAGTGACCAGTGGCGCGCTCGTCTTGCCAATCGCTATGGAGACAAAAGCAAATACCAGAATGTAACAGTTCCAGTAGTAATGCCGATAATTGAATCAGCAGTAACGTATCAAGCCTCCGTATTTCTCACTGGCCATCCTATATTTGGAGTAGTAGCGAATCCTCAAAATGAAGATGCTGCTATTCAAATGGAAACAGTGGTAGAAGAACAATCAGTGCGCGGCGGTTGGGTTCGTGAGTTGATGCTGTTCTTCAGAGATGGATTTAAGTATAATCTCTCTTGTATTGAAGTAAATTGGGATCGCGTAGTTACAGCGGCTCTCGAAACAGATCTCCACTTCAGCACTACGCAAGCAAAACCTAAAGAAGTAATTTGGGAAGGAAACTGTCTTCGCCGCCGTGATCCTTATAATTTATTATTCGACACGCGAGTTGCTCCGACTGAGATGTATTGGCGCGGTGAATTTAGTGGCTTTACTGAATTAATGTCTAGAATTGAATTGAAGTCATTCATCAACAGTCTGCCTGACAAAATGGTAGACAACATTGTCGCTGCTTTTGAATCTGGTATTGGATATGATGGAATCAATCCTACTGGTTCCAGCCAATCATGGGGCGGTTATTATGTACCAGATGTAAACCCAGATGCATTGCTGAATGTAAAAAACAAACGAGGTGATTTTAATTGGGCTTCTTGGGCTGGAATTGCTGGCCAAGATAGTAAAATCAAGTATAAAAACATGTATGAAATCACTACGATCTATGCAAAGATATTACCTTCAGATTTTGGAATGAGAGTGCCAGCTCCAAATACTCCTCAGATTTGGAAATTCATTTATGTCAATCACCAGGTTCTAATCTATGCGGAGCGACAAACAAATGCTCATGGCTATTTGCCAATGCTTTTTGGACAGCCTTTGGAAGATGGGTTGGAATATCAAACAAAGTCTCTTAGTGCCAATGTGGAACCTATTCAGGATATTACTAGTGCTCTCTGGAATGCTAATATTGCTGCCAGGCGTCGTGCTATTAGTGATCGCGGGATTTATGATCCGTCTAGGATTACAGAAGCACACATAAATAGTGCAAATCCGGCCGCGAAGATACCAGTGCGCCCCAGCGCGTATGGTAAGAATGTGCAAGAAGCATATTATCCAATACCGTTCCGTGACGATCAAGCTGGTATTGTAATGCAAGACACTCAGGCGTTACTGCAAATGGGCAACATGATTGCCGGCCAGAATCAGGCAAGGCAGGGACAATTTGTAAAAGGTAATAAAACATTACATGAGTTTCAGACTGTAATGAATAATGCAAATGGCCGTGATCAGATGTGCTCAATGTTGTATGAGAGTCAGGTATTTACACCATTAAAAGAAATTCTAAAAATCAACATATTGCAATATCAAGGTGGCATTAGCCTATTCAATCGAGATTTGCAAGAAGTAGTAAATATTGATCCAGTGAAATTGCGTAAAGCTGTAATGGATTTCAAAGTATCTGATGGTCTTACTCCAGCAGATAAGTTGATTAACGCAGATACATTACAAGTAGCGATGCAAGTGATTGGTTCTACACCAGCGATTGCAGCTGGATATAATTTGCCCCCGATGTTTTCTTATTTCATGAAAACACAGGGTGCTAGGATTCAAGAATTTGAAAAATCAGCAGAACAGCAAGCATATGAACAAGCAGTGGGCCAATGGCAGCAAGCAATGGCAGCAGTGGGTGAGAGTATGAAAGGAATGGAACCACAGCAGATGCAAGATATGATGAAGAAAATGCCACCGCAACCATTGCCAGAACAGTATGGATATAAACCAGCAACGCAAGGTAAACCACAGCAATCGCAATCAACAGGACAACCAGTATGAAAACTCCCACTAGCAGTTTCTTTCGCTATACCCTCTCTCCAGAAGAAGAACTTTCTGGAATGATTCTCAGCACCATGCAATCCTCAGTATTACAAAACATGCGTGCTGACATTGCAGAGCAGAAACTAAATCTAGAATTCACTCCAAATGATGTATTATCCTATACTCAACAAGAAGCATTTCTGAAAGGACAACTAGACTTGCTTCAAAATATTCTAGATCGTTCTGAAGAAAGTCAAAAAATTGCAGTATCGAAAGCAGTAGAAGTTGCAGCAAGTCAATCCTCGTAATTTAAATCAGTAATTCTAAACTCAACCGCTAAGGAGCATTACAATCATGGCAACCGGAATTATGAATATGTTTACCAATCTGATGGGCGGAAAAGAAGCAGCACCTGCTGCTGCATCTGTAACTCCAAATCCTGCAACGCCTGGAAATATACCTGCAAATACACCTAATACTGGTGCAGCTTCTACAGGAACTGCTGCTAATGGTGTAGTTCCTGCCGCTGGCTCTATTGGTGCAGATGGTAAACCTATTGAAGCGACTCCGTTTGCTGATTTCAAAGACTTATGGAAAACTGAACCTATTGATCCAAATGCACCAGCTCCAGGAATATTTGGAGCCATTGATCCGGCGAAGTTTATGGAAGCGGCAGGAAAGATAGATTTTTCCAAAGCTGTTACTCCTGAACAACTTGCAGCAATTGGTAAAGGTGGCGATGAAGCAATGACTGCATTTGCTGCCGCACTTAATAAAGTAGCACAAAATACGTATGCACAATCTGCATATGCTACTACTAAAATAGTAGAACAAGCAATTTCCCGCTCTAAAGATACACTTCTCGCTGAACTTCCCCAGCACATCAAACAGCAAACAGTAAAAGATAGTTTGCGGGCTGAAAACCCAATCTTCTCAAACCCCGCTGTGCAACCAATCATCAACGCATTAGAAGCTCAAATGACTGTGAAATATCCGAACGCAACTGCATCGGAAATCACAGCAATGGCTAAACAGTACGTTGAAGCACTTGGCACTTCTTTTGCGCCGAAACCAGCAGTAGATATTGCTGCGCAAAAGAATAGCAAAGAGACAGATTGGAGTAAGTTTTTAGAGTAATTCTTTTTCAGTATCATAACTAACTATTTGGAGATTTAATATGGGATTTGCTCGTGCGTGTGTTCGAGATAAAGGATTAGAAAGAGATGCAGTTACTGGAGACGGTTGGCTTGCAAATCCTTCTATTACTATCTCGGCAACAGATGCTGATGCTGTATTAAGCGCAGCTGCAATTGCTGGTGGTATTGCTCAATATACCACTCTTACTGCTACTCGCACAATCACTACTGATACTGCTGCGGCTATTCTTGCAGCACTTCCGCAGCTTGAAGATGGTGATGTATATATGTTCCTTGTATCAAACATTGACGGATCAGACAAAGTAACTCTTGCCGGTGGCGCTAGTGTTACTGCTTCCGGTAACTTGGATGTGCTGACTCTCACCAGCAGATTCTTCATGATTCGTCGCACTTCCGCTACTACTATTGATCTTGTTGGTTGCTAAGAAAGGAGTAGAGATATTATGACTCAACCCGTTCTACTCATTCGAGGCTCATTGCGAACAGGGCAAGGAAGTTTATCAGACAGGGAAAGCCGCGCTGGAGATGGTTTCTGTGCATTTCCTAATCTGGTAACTGATGCTACTGCTGGTGCTTATACTATTCCTACTGATGCTATCGCTCGCGGTGGTTATCAACGGAATGGCGGTGCTGGCGATCGCGTAGACACACTTCCTACTGGTGCTGTAATAGATGCTGCTTTCACAGACTGGGCAATTGGTGAAACTAGGGTTATGATGGTTTCTAATATCGGAACCAGTAATAAACTCACAGTTACCAGTGCAGCCAGCGGTGCAACAGCTAGTGGGCATACTGCTGTATTACTCAAAACTCATGTATTTGTTTTGATTACTAAAACAGCAGCTGCTACTTACACCTTTAACTGTTTGTAATACTGCAAGATTAATTTCTAAAACTGATACAAGGAGATTTAAAAATGAGTTTCACTGGAATGTTTAATACGAGCAATTTCACCACTGATCTGGCAAAGAAGTCATTTGCTGGAATGATTACGCGACTGATGCCAAATGGTTCGGCTCCGTTGTTTGGTCTTACCAGCATGTTACCGTCAGAAACTGCGGTGCAGGTAGAGCATGGATTCTTCGCGAAAACTGCGTTGTTTCCTTCCTTTACTCTTACTGCTGCGGTAGCTGCTGCTGATACCACTTTCACAGTAGCATCTACTGCAAACATACTTCCTGGCATGATTTTCCGCGCTTCTACTGCTGGCGTGAATATGCTTGGTGAGAATGTAATTGTGAACAGTGTGTTGTCTGCCACGCAGATCACTGTCAGTCGTGCGCAAGGAACTGTGGCTGCGGGAACTGATGCTGCTGGCACTGGTTATTTTGCGATGGTTGGTAATGCTTTCGAAGAAGGTTCGGTGCGCCCAAATGCATTGAACGTAACTCCGGTTCGCGTTACGAACTATACGCAAATCTTCCGTAATAGCTGGGCAATTACTGACACGGTTCGGGCCACGCTGGTAATTGCTGGCGACAGTAACGTAGCAGAAAGTCGCGCTGATTGTGCTGGTTTCCATGCTGCGGATATTGAGAAAGCTCTGTTCTTTGGACAGAAATCAGCATCTACTCGCAATGGACAACCGTTCCGCACAATGGCTGGATTACAAGCAGCTATTATCGACACGACTTTGTATCCTGTTGGTTCCAGCGCAAATTCTACAGTAGCTGGTGCTACCACGACTTATACGCAACTGGAAGCTGCGCTTGATCCAGTATTTGATCAAGCTACTGATCCGAAAGTTGCTAATGAGCGCGTTATGTTTGTTGGTGGAACTGCGAAGCGAGTCCTGAATAACATCGGTCGTTTGAATGGCACTTACATGATGGTCGATGGAGCTACTACGTGGGGCTTGCAATTCTCCACTTTCAAAACTGCTCGTGGGACTTTCAGAGTAATTGAGCATCCGTTGTTTAATACCAATGCGATCTGGAGCAAAATGGCAGTAGTTGTAGACTTGTCCACTTTTGCTGTAGCGTATCTTGGTGATCGTAAGACGCAAGCCGCGGATTTCAACACTGATAATGATGATGGTGTTGATGCTGTTGGTGGAACGCTTACTACGGAACTCACCACTGTTGTGCGTAATCCGGCTGCTAATGCCATTATCTATGGCCTTACTGCCGGTGCTACTGGCTAATTGCCGGAGTTCATTCTCCTAAGCAATAGTTAGTTTTGCTAGTTTCTCACTATAAGTAAAAAACTAGCATTTCCATTTTCTCCCCGCTGCACCAACAAACCAAAGAAGGACTCAATCATGGGTATTAAACTTCACGAGTTTCATATGAGTAAAGATAGTTGCCGGTATGTTTTTAAGAGCGGTAAAATTGCAGTATTTGAAGGCGGCATTTATCGCACTATTTCTGATTCAGAATCAGACGAATTAAAAGCTGAGATTGCTGCTGGTATTGGAGCAATCTGGCAGGAGCGCGGCCAAGAGATTGTAGACTCTGATGATATTGACCCTGTTGCTGTATTCAAAAGAAAAGTAATTGAAGAATACGAAGCAAACAGAAAACGGTCATTAGACAACGGAGAATCTACAAGCAATGTTAATAGCAATGTTACATCAGGAATGGCTAATTCTAAAACCATTGCTCCCATTGCTGCTGGTAGTCAATCTGGTGCAGCTCGTGCCGTTCCCGCTGGCTCGATTAAACTTAGCAAGTAATAGCATACAACACTAGGAATCCATGAGATGGCAACTTTTGCAGAATTGGTCGCAGATGTAAAGACTATGACAAATCGTCCTGATCTTGACGCTGAGATTAAACTCGCTGTAAAAGCTGCCACTCTCAAAGCGCATCAGACTGATTATTATCCTGCTGATATTTTTGAAACAGCGATTGTATGGAACCCGATTGCGTACCAGCAGTCTCTAGATTACCGCATATTAATTCCTCGCTGGCGTTCATTTAAATTTCTTCGTAAATACACTCCAGGCACCACACCAGCTGACGATGTGGATGGAGTATTTTTCGACGTAGTTGACCCCAATTTCGCATTGGATAATTACGAACTCAACAAAGAGAATGTAGTTTATCTTGCTGGTGAGCAAATAGAGATTCGCTCTAATACACAAGATACCTATATGCTGCTTGGCTGCTATATCTATCCAGACATCACTGAAGCTGGATACACGTCTTGGATTGCAGTAGATCATCCATATGCAATAGTGTATGAAGCAGTTTCTAAGATATTCAAGCAGACTGGTTATGATGAACAGGCTGCAATGATGACTAAGGAAGTGACTGAGCAGTTCGCACTTCTCCGGAATAACAACCTTATCATGCAAGGATATTAGAAATGGGAGCATCTATCTGGAGTGGAACTACTACCATCTCTGCATCCAATAAATACATTGAAGAATTTGTAGCTACTGCGGGGCAAGTATTATTTACTCTCACCACATTCAGCTACACTCTTGGCCCATTTGCAGTGCAGGTATTTATCAATGGATTACTTCAATCGGAGAATGATTTTACCCAGACTTCTAGCACTAAAATCACACTGGATAATCCATCTACAGCTGGCGATGTTGTTACAGTTAGTGCTATAATTATATAATATGGAATCATTAAACGATCTTCAGCGTCGATTCTGTCATTGTATTGGTAAATTATTAATCTGGTCTTATGACAATGGATATGAATTCACATTTGGGGAAGCAGAAAGATCAGCAACTCAGGCCGCTGCAAATGCTGCTTCTGGCACTGGCATTGCCCGCAGTAATCATCTTATTCGTCTTGCTGTTGATCTGAATCTTTTTGTGAATGGAAATTACAAAGATGATTCTGAATCATACAAACCAATCGGAGACTACTGGAAAGCACTTGATCCATTAGCAAGATGGGGCGGCGATTTTACTAAGCCAGATGGAAATCATTTTTCTTTTGAATACAAAGGGATACGATAATGGCTCAAAATGATATTAGTGAGGTAGATACTGGGATCAAAACACCTTGGTTTAGTTTTATTTATAAAGGGCAAGGGCAAGGTCTTTTATTAGTATTACTAATGCTAGTAATAGGCGGGGTGTTATCTCTTGGTATGTATTATCATGATGCGGCAGCTCAAAGTAGGTCAGAGGTAGGATTAAAAGAAAGGGAACAGTCAGCTAAAAAAACAGTAGAAGCATTAGAAAAACTTACAGAATCAGTGGAAGAACAGAAAAAACTTAGTAAGGTAATTATTTATGTGCTTTCTATTCCTCAGTCCGAAAGAGATAAGTTAAACCTTGTAAAACCACAAGAATTACGAGACATGCAAAGGTAACTGGAGAGTTGTTTTTTATAACCAAGAAGGAGAAAGTGTATGAATGATACAAAAAGTCTTTTTACTAGTGTAACTTTTTGGGGCATCATTGTAGGTGTACTGAGTCAAGTTGCTAGTCGTTATGGATGGCATTTTCCTGCCGATACCTCTGGCCTAACTAATGATTTAGTTGGCATTGCAAGTGCATTGGTAGCAATATATGGACGGGTTACTGCGACTAAACAAATCGCAGTGCTTCCTCCTGCCGCATAATATGCCGAATTGGTTAACGCCAATAATTGAGTTCTTTTCCGCTTTAATAGGCATAGTAAAAGATACTTTGCTTATTAAGGCTGGAAAAGATTCTCAAATTGCAGCAGACAGTAAAGAAGCAATGAGGATAAAAGATGAACAACTTAAAGACGCAATTGAAAATACTCCTACTGGTAGAGATGATTTGCTTAAACGGTTGCGCGACCCCAAAGACGGTCTTTAGTTGTCCTCCAGTGAAACAATATACCACAGAATTCAGTAAATCCCTGGCAGATGAATTAGAGTCTGTTGGAGTTAAAACAATACAAGTAATTTCAGATTACTATTTACTCCGTAGGCAAGTAGAAGAGTGTAATCAAAAAGGCTGATTTAAATGTCTGATGTAATATACCGTGCAAATTTAAAAGCTACTTCATTCCCATTCCTGAGTGAGCTATTCGGTCGCTCTATCATTGTAAAAGGCCCAGATCAGACAGCGCCTATTGGTAAATCTGAGCCAGGAGTTACAGACGCATCTAATCAAGGCATACCGCAGATATACTATTGTCACAATGTAATGCCATCAGACAATGGATATAAATCCGTAGGATATACTCAAGTAGTGCCAGTAGCAAGTGGCACATTTGAGAAAGTAATCTCATTGCATGATGCTACTGGTGATTCAGCAGATCTTGCGATTACTGCTGCTGGCGCATTATGGGTAAGACAGTTTGGCACTAATACGTGGGTAGCGGTAGGAACACCGCCGGTTGCTGCTACTATCGCAGGAAAGCGTATGACAGTAGGATTCGTGTCCGGAGTCAGTTATATCTATTTCTCCGGAGTGGGCTGTTATACATATGATTTCACTACGAATAATATGACAGCAGCAGTTATACTGTGGGATGGAACTACTCCAATTCCAGTCACTGATGCCACTTGCCTTGGTTTGACTTCTAATCGTGGGTATTTAATTGCATATACTACTGATCAAGTAGTTTGGTCTAGCACTATTAATCCACTAGATTTCGTAGGTTCCTTGATCACTGGTGCAGGTGGCGGTAATTTAGAAGGTGCTCGCGGTATCATTGTGACAATTGAATCAGTCTATGGTGGTATGATTGTATTTACTAATGGTAATGCAGTATCTGCAATTGCTTCAGATAATACCAGATTCCCGTATAATTTCATGGAAATCACTGGCGCTGGTGGATTACTAGACCCAGAATATGTATCTTATGATGCTAATTCCAATAGCGTGTATGCGTATACTACTGCGGGGTTGCAACAGATCAGCGTGAAAGCTGCAATAGTAGTATTTCCTGAAGTTACAGATTTTATTTCTGGCGCCTTGTTTGAAGATTTCAATGAAACTACGAATATTTTATCAGTGGTGAATAGTCTCGCTGTGCTGAAGAAACGACTTGTGGTAATAGCATCTCGTTACTTAGTAATTAGTTATGGTATTACAGATTTGACTCATGCAATAGTATACGATTCTGGATATAAACAATGGGGCAGATTAAAAATACCTCATGTAGATTGCTATGAGATGATTCGGAGTTCGGTAGAAACACCGCGCAAAAGCATAGCATTTCTACAGATAGACGGCACTGTTAAAATTGTAAATATGGACATAGTGAATGAAACTGCCAATGGTGTAATGCTGATTGGAAAGTTTCAATATGTTAGAACACGGTTGTTACAATTACAATCAGTGGATCTAGAGAATGTCAATGTGGGAGATACTTTCTCTTTGATAGATTTGCCAGCAGCAGATGGAAAGAATTTCGGCACTGCACTTGCAGGTTATTTACAAACCAATACAGGTAAATATCGTCGCTACCTGTTTCATAATACTGCAATGAATCATACTCTTGGGTTCAAAGGATCGTTCAATGCCACTTCACTTCAGCTTACCTTTAATGTAAGCGGCGCGCGGTGATCATACCATGACTATTGCTTCCAATTTAAATCTAGGACTTCCAGCAGCGCCACTTGCTGAAGATCCTATATTGAACGGTGAATTGCAAATAGTATACAATGCATTGCATTTACTAGTGCAAGCATTGAATGATGCCGGAATTCCATCTGGTGGCATTAGTCCATCTCATACGGTTGCAGATGTGCCTCACGGCGGCACTGGTGTTGCGACATTGACTGGCATATTACGTGGTGATGGCACAAATGTAATTACTGGAATCAGTAGTGCCACAGCCGGTTTTGTATTGAAAGTAACCGGTGCAAATACGTATGCATTTCAAGCAATGGGTGCTGGTGATGTTACAGGGCCAGCAGGTGCAGTTGCTAATAACGTAGCAGTATTCGACGGTGCTACCGGTAAAATAATTAAAGACGGTGGCACATTAGGAACTGCTGCATTTACTGCTAGTGGGGCATACGATGTTGCTGGTGCTGCGGCAGCAGTTACTCCTGCAACTCTTGGACTTGTAATTGGCACTAATGTGCAAGCATATGATGCAGATCTTACTACGTGGGCCAGTATTACTCCTGGAGCT
>k87-143269_pt1 | contig 17831 bp, 24 predicted proteins | sample MGYA00084030_6733316 | MGnify analysis MGYA00084030 | reverse complement strand
GCTACGAGATGGGCGCAAACTACGGCGAGTGGCGCCGTAAGTTGACTGTTGGAAAACTTCCGCTTGGCGGGTTCGGAGTGCTCAAAACACGCATCGAGTGGCCAGGTTACTGACATGGACGGTTTTGATGGGTTCCGCATCGGATTCTTTTTGGTGGTCGTCGTCGGCCTTGCGGTGGCTTGGTGCCTGGATCCTAGGAATAGGCCATGAGCCCAGCCAAGACGGCAGCCGAGCGCAAGGCCGACGAGCGGCAGCGCCACAAGGAAGCCAGGCGCACTGCAGTGACAGTGCATGTGCGCCCGGAGTACGCGCCTGAAGTGCGGGCACTGGAAGCGAAGTTGCAGCGCCGCGAGAACCGCAAGCGTGGCCCTGCGCCCTAACGTGATGTCGGCCACTCCCGCGACAACTCTGCCCAAAAGTTAAGCAATGTTCATCGAATCCGAACTTCACTTCGAGCGCGAGCCGTTCGTCCATTACGAGCCTTTTCTCGGCCGGCTGCATCTGGTGCTGCCAGGCTACACGCTCGACTGGACGCTGCACCAGGACCGCCGCGACTTGAGGCGCTTCCGCGCGGTGGACTTTGACGGCGTGCGGCACCTGCACTGCGCGCCGCCGGAGATGCTGCGCAGGGCCGCTCTGATCGTTCCGCATTACTCTGCCGTGAGGGCTGGGTGATGAGTACCGAATGGAGACAGCGCCCCTACAATCCACCTGCCTCCGTAGCTCAGCTGGCAGAGCAGTCGCTGTATAGCGGCAGGTCGCGGGTTCGAGTCCCTGCCGAGGCGCCCTACAGATCGCCCCAGGTAGAGTCGTGCGGACGCTCGCTGCGCCGCACCTTGAACTGGAAGTACAGCGTTCGCAGCGGGTTCCGGCTGCGCTTGAGCGGCATCGTCTGCTGCATCGCCACGTCAGACGGCCACTTTTCAAGCCACAGCGCGTGCGGGATGAAGCGCCGGCCAATGATCGTCACGTCATCTGCCATGCGCACCACGATGTAGCCGCCGTAACGCGCCCACAGCGGCCCGACGAAACTCCAGCAGTTGCCGTGTGTAGCGTTCGGCCACAGCCAATCCGCAGCCAGCACCAGCAGCAGCGCCAGGCCAAAGCCCAGGCACCCCAGCGCCCAGGGGACAAAGGCGAGCACCACCAGCAGGGCGTGCAGGGCGCGCACGGCGTAGCTCATGGCGCTACAGGCACCTTGCCGACTTCGGATGAGTGTCTGCGCAACTCTCCGGTTTGCTCTGCGAGTCGGTCAGCCGCTGCCGCGCACTCTGCAACCAACTCCGCAGCCTCGATGACAAGCTCTGCCAGGACGTTTCGTTGTCGGCGCTCATCAGGGCAGGCGACGGCATCACTGGCCGTGGCTGCACTGGCCTGGATGGCGTCGCGCAGGCTCCCAGCAGTAGCACGGTCAGCAGCAGCAGTGCGGGCCAGGACGTGGCCCCGGGCGGTGTATCGCGCGGCGATTGCATCGGTGCGTTCCTGTTCTCGGTCGCGGGCGGCCTGGGCGGCGCGTTCGGATTCGCGGTCAGCCTCGACGCGGGCCAGCTCGGCGCGGTCGGCGATGAGGGATCGAAGCTGAAACCCGCCAGCAGCGCCAGCACTTGCGGCGATCAGGCATGCCGCCGCGGTGTGCCAGAGCATCACGCCAGCGCCTGCAAAGCGCTCTCGGAATACTGCCGGCGCAGATCGGCCTGCAGCATGCCGGGGCCGTTGACCGCCCGGGTGATGTTGCCCTTTGTCGTGTTTTTTGCGCTACAATTGGCGCTTAGACGCAGGGGGTTTTGTGGCTTTAGAAGACTTTTGCGGCAGATCATTTGGGCGCCTACAGGTTATTCGCCGACACGCCGTTCCAACTCCGACGCGCTGGGTTTGCAGATGCGAGTGCGGCAATGAAACGATTGTTCTCGCGTCCGCTCTGAAGATTGGCAAAACACAGTCATGCGGTTGTCTGCGCAAAGAGATGACTTCGGCTCGCGCTAAATCGCATGGCATGTCCCAATCCCGCCTGTACCGCATATGGCGGGGGATGCTGAATAGGTGCCTGCTTCCCGGCGTAGCCGCTTACCCTTGGTATGGCGGGCGCGGTGTTTCGGTAGACGCAGAGTTTCTTGACTTCCCATCGTTCGCCTCATGGGCCGCCGCGAACGGGTACGACCAAGACCTGACGATTGATCGAATTGACTCATCTGGGAATTACGGGGCGGGCAACTGCCGCTGGGTCAAGCCTAGCGACCAGTCGCTGAACCGGAGCAACGTTCCGAAGCGATCAGATGGCGTGCCGTGGTGTTTGGTGGCGAACAGCAACGGCATCAGAACCGCCACGTTTACTGGAAGGGTGCAGCGCGGCTGGGATTTGGAGTCGGCCGCAACAACTCCAGTAGGCTCAAGAAAAGACAAGTAGAGCCTCCTCGCTATATTGACGCCTTAGGTCCGCTTGCAGCATTGCAGGACCATTAATCGCTCTAGTAATGGCATCCCACTGAGCGGAATCGGCGAGCAAGTTCCCCTTTGCGGAAGCGAAGAACCAGGCCGCGGTGAGGCATGCGTCCTGGGGCTGTGCCACAAGGTCAGGCTGCGTCACGTAGGGCCTGGCCAGAGCATCCGCAGCGTCGGTGTAGTTCGCACGGCCGGTGAGCTGCTTCAAGCCTCGCCCGCGGAATCGCCACCCGTCGCCGCTGTCCTCGTCACCGTTGCCCAGCCGGCCGGCATAGACCACATTGGCCAGCGTCCGCGGGCTGCGCACCAGGCGCTGCGCGTCGGCGATGGACGCGACCCGGCTCTTGAAGATGCTGGCGATGCGCGCGGCGTCGCTGTAGTACAGCGATTCCTCCAGCGCGGTGAAGCCGGCCGACTCGACCCGACACTGCGCGAGGAACCCCGCCACCCGGGCCGGCGTGGCGATGCCGAAGCGCTGACAGGCTTCGGCCAGCGGCTCACAGAACAGGCGCGCCTGCGTCGGCGCGATGCCTGCGGCCACCAGGGCGGCGACCGTAATCATTCGCGCAGTTTCGGCTGATCCACCACCCGCCCCACGATCAGCAGCAAGCCCAGGACGGCCGGCACGCGCCCCGCCGGGATGCCGACGAACTCCAGCAGCAGCGCCTGCACGTCGGGCGGGACGGTGCCCCACGCGATGGCAAGCGCGGCGATCTGCACGCTCAGCATGCGCCAGGCGTTGCGCCATTCAGGGATCAGTTCGGGCTTCATCATGGCTTCCTTTCGTTCAAGGTCCGGGCGGATGCCCGATATGCGTCACCGCCCACCAGGCACCATAGATCGCAGAAACCGTCGCCGCGATGACGCCGGCCCACTTGATGAGGTGCCCCGCCACCCGGCCCGCCGTCACCGCATCGCGCACGTTCTGCGTGATCTCGGTGTTGTCGGCCAGTTCCTCGCGTTGCGCTTTCAGGTGGCCGCTCATTTCGGTCAGCATGGTCTGCATCTGCGACATGCCGCACGTCATGTCCTCTATCCGCCGCGAGGTGCTGCGGGCGTGGCCGAGAAGCGCGTGAATCTGCCGGTCGCGGATGGTTTCCGGGTCCGCGCCAGCCAGGCGGCCGAAGTCGCTGTCGATGCTCATGTCGCCACGACGAAGTGCAGCCGCTGGTCAGCGGGCAGGCGGGTGATCCAGTCGATGGGGCTCATGTCAGCCCCATCCCCCTGATCTGCCATTCGGTGCTGGTGACCTTCTTCGCCATGGCCCAGCCGTTCGCGGCGAGGCTGCGGCTTCCCGTAGTACCGCCGGGCGACAGGCGCATCGTGTCGGTTGTAATCGCCACCGTGATGACGCCCGCCGCGTTCAGGTTCACCATTTCCAGCTCAGCCCCGACGGGGAACGCGACTGATGCATTGCTTGGGATCGTCCAGGTCCGCGCCGTGGTGTCTGCGCTCGGGTGAAGGCGCGTGATCTGCTGATCGGTCAGGGCGAAAGTGAGTGCCGCGCTGGTGCTCAGGACGCGCCGCGCCGGCAGGGCTGAACCGAAGATGCCAAACAGGCCCGCGCGGTGGTCTTGCGTGGCCGTCACCACGCTGCCGGCCGTCGTCAGTTGGTAGACGCGCGCGTACTCTGCCGTGTTGTTCCAGTTCGTCGCCGTCGTGCTGGTGCTGATGGCGCCCGTGTCCCGCAGGACAACGATGTAGTTCGTGCTGGCGTTTGTCAGCGTCAACGTGCCGGCTGTGATCGCAAAGCCACTCCATCGCCCACCCTGATAGCCCCAGGTCAGGCCAGACGTGACTTCGTGCCGCTTGCCGTACACCGCAACCGTGTCCAGGCATTCAAAGTTTTCATTGATCGCAATTTCAGGGCTGGCTTGATTGCTGGCAAGTTGTTGCATGTCAGTTTCTCAGCTTTCTCTCGAATAGGAATCGGTTCCCGCTGCTGATGAGGGGGCCGCGGAGGTCTGACGTGTAGCTTTCAGGGATGGGGACATAATCACCCGACACGTTTGCGTAGCCGGTGTCCCATACAGCCGAATCAGCAACCACAGAAAAATCAATCCCGTCTGTGCTGACAAGCAGTTGGGCTACTGCGGTCGGAGTTCCGCCGTTTACGATTCGTGAGGCAACCACATATGCGCCCGTTTCGCCACCTAGAAATCTTCCGGCGTTTGACTCAACTGCCGCGACGGTTACACGACTAATCGCCCAGGTTGATCCTGTAGAGTTGGACTTAATGACAAACGTGCCGCCTGTGCTGCCAACCGGGTAAGAAACACCGAAGTAAAGGCCGACGCCTGTTCCCATAACGCAAAGCCGATTTCCTTCTGAAGCGGCATGCGGGAAACTGACATGCCCACCTGTAGTGAACGTGCCGTCTGCCGTGCTCAGCAGGAACTGCGCGACCGTCGTAAACGTCACACCGTCCGTTGTCCGCATGATGCGAAGGTATGCGGGCTTGATGCTTGAAGCTGAGTCGTAGAACGTCAGCGCCACCGCGACCACCAGCGCCGCGCCAGCGTCAACGATGGCAAGGCCCTTTACCTCGCGCTTGTAGCCGATGAAGTCTGTGCCGGTCCAGTCAAACGTTTCGGTCCAGGTCGGAGCACCAGCCGCCCTGACGTGATAACGCCCCTGGCGTGCGCGCCCATCTTGAAAAGCCCGCCATGCGGCGTTGAAGAAAATCAAGTGTTGCGGATACCAAACAAACCCGTTGACAGTATTTGTGGTGGCCGACACTTGCGATGTCTGTGCCCCGGCCAACGAGAAGCGATATTCGTTGGCATTGGCTGCTGTGCCGCAAGCGATGGCAAGAAAGTCGTTGCTCGCGCTGTCATACGCGATTACAGAAAGCTCGGCTGTCGTTGAATCCAGCCCCAGCGATACGGGCGTCAAAACCTCCAGCGCGCCAGGCACAAAATACTGAGTTACCAGGCCGCTTGCCAGATTCTTCTGGATGTTGGTAATCCACTTGGTAGCCGCGGTGCCGCGTGTGGACACAGGAACAAGGCTGCTATCGCTGGTTGGATACAGCCCGCCGTATTCAGGAACTGAATAGGCAAAGTCACTGGAAGCCGTTGCGGGATCGTACCAAAAGAAGGCGCGCACAGCGGTTGATCCTTCCGGCACTGGCGTGCCAGTTGACGAGTCAAACTCGCCTGCATCCAGCGTTTGAAACTTGCTGTGCCCCCGGCCATTGGCGCCAATTTGGTAAACCTTAAACTGGACATGACTTAGGATGCCGCCGCGGTCCTCGATCTGTTCTGCTGCGGTGTAGATCAATGTCGGCTCTGTGGTTTCGTATGTCCGCAAGACATCGCTGCCGTCCAGAATCTCAACCTCGTACCGCTCTGACGTTTCACCGATAGGAACAACGCTGCCAGACACGCCAGTAAATGACGTTTGATAGCGGCTGCGACGTTTCCAAGTGATGCCAATATCAAGCTCATCATTTAATCTTGAGGCGCGGGAATCAACGCAAGAAAGCGGTTTCTGGCTGATGCCCGTATTCGTGAACTCCTCGCTCACAGCTGAACTCAGCAGTCGGCCCTGCGTCACGCCCCTGACGTAGCGCAGCGCGTTCAGGTCGGTCTGCTGCTGTGTCACCCGACGAAGGCCCCGCGGGCGCAGCAGCACGGCGCGCTCGCTGGCGGAATGCGTCACCCACTCCGTGCCCTTCTGGTAGCGGATCAGGCGTGTCAGCGTGTACACGTTGGGCGCGCTGCTGTTGAGCGTGGCTGTGGCGAAGCGCAGAACCTCATTACCAATGAGCATGACGTTAAGCGTTTCATCCAGCAGTAGCGCATCGCGTGTGACGCTGGATAGCTCTCCCGTGCCCACCGTGACGGTTACGCTGTTCCGCTCATCCATGCCGACGCCGGTGTAAGCGCCGAGGGTGGTGGTGCATGTGCCGAATACTGCCGACTCGCTCACCTGCGTAACTGCCGTGAAGTCCACACCATTGATGCTTGAAAGCACCTGCGCGCCGGGCCAGCCTGTTCCGCCGTTGGCTGCAACGTAGTAGCCCGGCGAGTCGTCGGCATCCCGAAGCAGCGGGATATCCAGCAGTTCAATGGCCGTATCGCCCGGCGTCGTGACTACCGCGCTCTGCGTGTACGTGGCGTCCGTGATCTCAGCCGATGTCAGCGCCGTCTGATCGTCGCGCACGAAGTCAAAAGTCAACACCCCGGCCGCGTCCGTCTTGCGCAGCAGGCGAACCCGATATAGCGTGCCGTCTTGGTCTGTGAGTTGCACCACGTCCGAGGGCTCGAGCTCGGCGTATGCCATCGGCAGCGACACCGTGCCGGTAGTCAGCCCCGCCGCGCCGTCAATCACGAGCGCGTCGGCAATGCCCTTAGCTTCGGCTGGCGTCAGGCCGAGCGCGAGTTCAACCACCTGTTGCGATACCTGTCCGCTCAGCAGACGGTCGCTCAGCTCGCTCCCCTGTTGACTGTCGTTCGATGCGTTCAGGTATCGCACCGCAACCTGGGCGGGTAGCTCAAGGTCCGACGCCATCAGCAGCGGCAGGGGCTGCTCTGCCGCCTTGTCAGAGCCTGCCCCCAGGTCAGCCCAGGGGATCGTGACGACAGGCGATCCGGCCCGCGGGCGGAAATACAGCTTGTCGCTAAGCGATGCGTCGAAGTAGTAGGCAATCTGCAGTTGTTGCAGCGTGCCACGAACCGCGGAAATCTGACCGACCAAGATACTGCGAACTGGCTTGGTGATGCTGGCAAGGGCCGTGGCGTCATAGCTGCCGGCCGGCATGCCCGCATAGTCGCACAGCAGTTCGACGGCGGCCTGTAACGTGATGCTGTCAGGCGTCACCAGCTCATAGGCATAGGGCGGCGCCTCAAACGGCCCGGTAGGTACGCTGTAGCCGCCGACGCTGTAAAGCTGGTCTTCTTCTTCAGGCTCAAACCAGCGGAAAAGCGCGCTGTCTACGTGATACCCGCCGGATGGGTTGCTTACTTGGAACCTCCCGAATGCACCCTCGTCGAATCCGCCGGATGACGCGGTAAAAAACTCACCAACGAACCCGTTATTGCTGTCATAAACCCTCGTCCGCTGCCCGGTTTTCTGTTCGACGGCAAGATGCACCCACGTATTGAATGGCGGCGCTGTCCCGGCCGCGCCGGTGCCGCCACCGCCACCGGCGCCGTTACAAGCATAGTTATAGTTATAGGCTGAAAATGAAATAGATCGGCCGATAGATGTCAGGCCATACCCGCCGTCAGTAGTCAATGAAATGGCTTGCGTGCCGGATGCAGTAGAACCAAACCTAACCCAAAGCTCAAACCGCCAGGACTTGCCAAGATGTATCTCATTGATAATTGTTCCTGTTGCTTGCGTGCTCGCCAGATTACCGGAGCCTTCAGGAACATATAGCGACGATGCGCCCCAATACTTTTCCGTCGAATCCAGTACGGCACCGCCGGAAAGGCGTACATCTGGGCCGAGCGTAGACGCAACATCCGTGGAGTTGCGCATTGAATCGAACTGATTTAGAAACCCCTTGCTGACGTAGGAAACAACGCCATCGGTGACCACCTCGAACGTGAGATTGGGAAGCCGTCCGTTTGATTCGAGCTGCAGCCCTTCAATCATCACCGACCCGTGCCCGCGATAGGCTGGCGCGTTGGCCGAGCCGACTGCCGCCTCATAGGTCGGGTCAGGAAGTTGATCCGATGCCCCGGTGTAGACCGTAAGCCGCGACCACAGATCGCTGGCCTGACTGTTTGCCAGGCTGGCGTCGTCGCCACTGGTTAGCGCCGTCCATACGAGTTTTCCGTTAAGCCAGATTCTGGAAACTGCGACAATCTCCACGCTCGTCAGACCGAACAGAACATCCTGCACGTAGGTGTAGTTGGTCGTCGTCGGGCCGCCGCCCTTGCCTTGGGCTTCGCTTTCGGTGGCAATCTCACGGCGCTCACTGGCCCACCACACCTGACCGGCCAGTCTTGCCGTGCCCGCGGCCCACGGGATGGGGTCGCCGTAGGACACGCCGATGAACTTGGCATCGTTAAGCCGCGGGCCTTCGAACTTCTGCCGGCTGGCGTCAATCGCGCCGCCGGCGCTGTAGCCGATCAGCGCCCCGCGGGCCGCGCCCATAGGGGTGAAGCCTGACGCCACATAGCCAACCACCGCCCCGCCGATGGTCAGCAAGACCTGGCGCGTGCTTCCCATCAGGCCACCCCAGGCATGCGGAATACGCCGCGCCGAACCATATTTCGCGCCCACATCAGGCGCGTTTCAATCACGCGGCCCGCCATGCTGTGCGCGTGGACAATGCTCCAGCCGCCGTGCAGGTAGTCGCCGACAATGGCGAGGTGCTGCGGGTCTTTGTCCACCTGTACCACCAGCACGGCGCCCAACTCCAGATCGGTCAGCCGCTGCATGTGCTGATCGCACCATCCCAACATTGAACCGTCCGGCGTGCGGCTGTAGCCATTCACATCCATGTCTGCGGCCACCAGCCCGAGTTGCCGCGCCACACAGATGACAAGACCGGCGCAATCCAGTGCGGCACCAGGCGTGCGGCCCTGATGAACCCAGCGCGTGCCAATGTGCGTCCGCGCAGCAGCCGCCACGTCTGCGCCCGTCATGCGGACACCTCGGGCGCGCTGGTCAGTTCGTCAACACTAGGCCGGTGCGGCTCACCCTGGAAATTCAGCACATTGGAGAATTTCGTGATGCAGTCCGCCAGGCGCTTGCGACACCCGGAAATAGCATTGAAGGTGTCACCTACCACCGTCGGGTAAGGCGCCGGAAGCGCCAGCGTGAAAACACCACCCGTCGTATGCGTCTTGACCTTGCCGGTCAAGCCGGCGTTGTTGCCGGTCAGCCACACCACCAAACCGTCGCCGAAGTAGTCGGCGGCCTGCGCGAGCGCGGATGCTGTGAACGCCTGCGCGCTGGTCGCGGTTGTGACGGTGCCAGCGTGCGTGAAAGGTCCGAGGGCCACGCCGCAGCGGCCATCGCCCAGCCGGGCCCGGCAAGTCTTGCTGCTGACCTCCCCGACCGGCTGCTGCAGATACTGTTGAAGCCCGCGCAGTTCAACTTGCGCCGAACCACGGAGAAGTTGCACTTCTCCCAGCGTGCCGGCCATCAGGGCTTCGATGCCGTCGCTCGGGCTCTGCCAGTTGTAGCGGAAGATGAAGAACGCCGCGTTCTGCCAACGTCCGCCAATAACGTCCTCGGGCGTGAACAGTGTTCCATCGTCAGCCGCTGTCAGCGTCAGGTTGTCCACCGACAGATCAGAACTGCCAGACAGGTTGCTGACGCTCAGGCCCGAGGCTTCGTACAGCACAGATGAGATCGTCACCGGCTCGTCGTGGCTGGTGTAGCCGTAGACCATGCCATCGGTGCGCGTGATGCGAATGGCTTCTGCTGTCGTGAGCGCGCCGGATTCGTAGTGCGCCAGCAACGGCGCCGGAATGGTCTTCATGGGCGGCGAAGTTCCACGATGGGGATGCCCGACCAATCATGCAGCAGGCCCTTGCTCGGGCTGCGCTCAATCAGCCGCACGTCTAGCTTGTCGGTGTCGAAGCGCATTGGAATGTCGAACTCACCAGACCAGGTTACTAGCGCCGGATCAGGCGAAGTTGCGATGGTGGCAATGCCTGTGGTTGCATCCAGGGTGTGCGACGTTGTGACGCCGGAAACCTTGATTTCCACCGTGCCGGACACAGGCTTCAAGATGCGCCGGTCCAGGCTCTGCGCCCCGCTGGTGTAGCGTTTGAACAGTTGAAACGTGGTGCCTGTCAGTTCGGTGACGACACCAACCTCGGTGCCAGTGTGCGATGCGGTGTAATCCGACGGGTCTTTGTAGCGCCATCCGTGAAGGCGCCCGCGCATTGACAGGAAGAACGCCCGCAGCGCCAGGAAGTCGGCCTGTCCGTTGACGCCATGGCTTACGTCCCAGGCGTGCAGCGGATACTGCCAAGAAGCGTTGCGGGTTTCGTCGCCACTCTGCACGACAACTACTGACGTGCTGAACTGAGGCCCACCCAATGCGCCATTTGCGATGCGCTCAGGAAACCGCGGCGACTCATAGAATGCCATCAGCCATTCCTCGCCATCGCGCGTTGCAGCCCGCGGCCAATGGCTGCGCCTTGCTGCATGGCCGTGTCCCGGTTCATCCCGGGCTGGGCCTGAACGTTGACGCTAATATTCATCGTCTTTCCCCCGCCCTGACTGATGACGCCGAGCTTGCCGTCACGGCCACGGCGTAACGGCAGGATGCCCTCGGGCTCATTCTCAGCGATGCTACCGCGCCGGCCATTGCCGAATGCGAACTCCGAACGACGGCTCACCACGCCACCGTTAGCAAACGGTATTACGCCACCGGGGCCGAAGGCGTTGCCGTTAGCGCTGGTAAGAAGGCCGGTGATCGAGGCGGCCAGGGGTTCGGTAATGAGCTTGCGGGCCAGCAGGCGAACAAGGTCTTGCTCCAGGCCCTTCAGCACGTCAGATAGCCGCGCGCCGTTGACGATGGCATCCTCGAAAGAACTTGCAAATGTCAAGCCAAGGTCTTTGCTGAGGCCGTCTAGTTCCTCGGTCTTCGTCGCCACTCCGCCCAGCTTGCCGGTAGCGTTCCGCACAGCCTCGGCCCACTGCTCAACACTGGCGATCTTGCCGGCGGCGAATTGAGCGTTCAGGAACTCGACTTCCTCAGTCACGGCCGAGAGCTTGCCGGCGTCGGTCTGTCCAAGCAGATCGGCCAGGCGTTTGGTTTCGTCGGCGGCGCGCTGAATCGAATCGGCCGCAGCTCGGGCATTGGGGTCCAAGCGGGCGATTTCCTCCACCAACGCTGGCAGGGCCTCCAGCGCCCGCGCATCGCCTTTCGCTCCGATGCTGACCAGCAGTTGCAGTTGCTCGCGCAGGCCGGCCAGCTTTACGCTGTCCACGTCTTCAAGGCGGCGAAGTGATGCGGTCCACGCTTCTGGAATCTCGGGGCCGAAGGGCTCGGATGCATTGTCGGCAGGCGAGAGAACCGCGCGACCCCCACCACCAGACGATCCGCCGCCAGCGCCAACCGAGGGCGGGCGCAGCAATCTGGACAAGCGCCCGTTCTCAAAGTTCTGCTCGGGGTTCGCCAATAGTGCCGGCGTCTGCAACTCTCGATAGAACTTCTGGAATCGCTGAAGATCGGCAATCTCAGCATCAATGTCAAAAAGCCCACCGCGCCGCGCCACCGGATTAGGGTCCTTGGCGATGATGGCCCGCTGCGTCTGAAGGTCTTGCAGCTTCTTGGTGAAAAACGAGACGCCTTCGCTCGCATCAAGGAACGTCTTCTTAGGCAGGCTTGCCACGAGGAACTGCCCCAGGCTTCCGAACTGCTTACGCGCCGCCTCGATGCGCGCAAACACTTGATTCAAAGCCGGGAGAAAGTCACCGACCAAAGAGCGGGCACCGTCTTGCAGGTTCTTCGACAGCTTGAAAAGCTCTTGATTGAACTTCTCCGCGGCCTTTGCTTGCTCGGTTGTTACCGTCGCGTTCAATTTTCCCGACTCTGCCAAATCCTTCAGCAGCGGCGCCACCTCGCGCACGCTCTTGCCGAACAGTTCCTGAACTAGCCGGGCCTTGTCGCCATCGTCCGCGAATCCGGCCAGGGCATCGGCCACGCGCTTGAGCGCGTCGGCGGGGTCAAGGTTGCGCAGTTCAGCGGCGTTCAGCCCGATGCGCTTGAGCGCAAGCGCGGTTCCGCTGTCTTCCTTGGCGTTGGCAAGCCCCTGGTTCAGCTTCACCACCGCAGCGCCAATGGTATCGATGCTGGTGCCGGTGCGTGCGCCCAGGTCCTCCAGCGCACTCAGCTTCTCGACGGTGCTGCCCGTGGCGTCAGCCAGATCGTTCAGAGCGTCAATACCGTCGATGGCGTTGCGGGCGACATTGACGAGGAAGCCCACGGCCACGGTGCTGCCCAGCAAGCCGATGACCTTGCTGATGGCCGCGCCCGATGCCGCAAAGGCGCGGTCCATCTTTGACGCTTCGCGCTCGATCAAGCGCGTGGCGCGGCCCAGGTCTTGTTCGAGCCGGCCTAGCCTGGCTTCGAGGTCAATCGAGAGAGTGCCGACGGCCATTTAGCTCTCCGGTGGCCGGTGGGTCTTGATGACCAACAGGCGATCAATCAGCGCGCTTACGTCCTGCACGCCGTACAGCCGCACGAACAACGGCAGCGCCTGCCAGTCCAGACCTCCCATGCCGTTGCTCATCGCGTTGTAAACGTCCATTGCAAGGTGATCTGCATCATTGGCCCTCGGCTTGTCTTCGCCCTCCCACTCGATGCCTGCCGCGGCATCAAGAAGGGCCGTCAGTTTTTTGCCGTGGCCTCGCGCTGCGTGCGATGTTCAAGAAACAACGTAGTCAGCTTCTCGCCCAACTCTGCAATCCACTCGATCCGATCCGGCCACAGGTAGGCCCAGGCTCGCGCGTTGAACGGCATGGGCACATCGGCTCCGCCAATGTCCGACGCCTTGAACCCGCGCCAGTCCGTGACTTGGGCGGCATACGCGGCGAAGAGCGCTTTGTCCTGCTTGCCGCGCAGCACCACCATGTCGGCCTCGGTGGGGCGGCTGACCTGCACCGCCCGACCTTCGCCCAACTCGATCCAGCGCAGGCTTTCCGCCTCCATCTTCTCAAGCAAGGCCGCGAAGTCAACCGGCTTAGACATTCGGCTTCACCACCCAGCCCGGTACGGTGACGCTGAACTGCCCCGACGCCAGCGCACCGGCCTGCGTGGCCTCACCAGGCAGCGACGGCACGCCGTAGAAAACCCGGAGGACTTGCGAGCCCTTGCTGATCTTCATCAGGACAGCCGTTCCGGCGCGCGCGGCCTTGCCGATGAACGCCATCGCGGCGCCGTCGATTTCCTGATTCCGCACGTCAATGGTCACGTCTTGCGGGGCCAGGTTGCCGGCGACGTTGCGGGTCTTGCTGTCAAGCAACCGCGTGTCATCCAACTGGTTGGCAGCGCCGCCGCCGACGCCGTAACCAGCGGATTCAGACAGCGTGCCCCAGGTCGCAACAGTCTGGAAAGTGCCAGCCGTGAACGTGCTGTAGCTGGTCGTCTCAAAGCCCGGCATCTCGAAAGAGTTTGTCAGCGAGTTATCGACCACAAACGCCTGCTCGTTCAGTTCCACCATGCCAGCGGTGACCAGCCAAAAGCCAGCCGCACCATCTGTCAGTCCGTGGGCAGCGCTTGTCACCACGCCGGGGTCGGCCTTGGTAATCGCGCTGGTGTTGGTGACTGCGGTAGCAAAGGTAAGGGCGACTTCGACTTTGCAGTTACGCCCGACGATGGTTCCCATTGATCTTTCCTTTCAGGGGAGTGGCGGGCGGTTCGCCCAGGGGTCAGAAAACAAAAAAGCCAGCGCAGGGCCGGCTTCGGTAGGGGTGGCTGCGGATCAGGTAATCCAGCGCTCGACGGTCAACTCCACAGAATCAAGCCCCAGATCGGGATCAAAGGCGCCGGCTTCGGAGAGCACTACGTAATCGGCGGTCAACGCGCCGCGCACCGCGGTTGCCACGGCCTGCGCCTGTGCTGCGGTCTGCGCCCAGCACTGCACGCTGTGACTTACAGCGGTTGCCAAGATCGAGTTATCGAGCCCGAGTTCTGGCGTCTGCGTCGTAGCGAACACAACAAGCGGATGCGCGGAACTTTCGGGCACTGCGTTCAGCGCTATGCGCGTGGACACCAGCGCCGTCAGCGGGGCGTGCGCCACCAGCAGCGCGCGGAGATCGGATTCGGCGCTCACGGTGCCGGGGCCTTCGGTTTGTTCAGTTTGGCGATGGCCGGGCCAATCTTCTGCACGAACACGCGCAGGGCCTCGGGCAACTGCTCCGCGCCGGCCTCCAGGAACTTGAAGCGCCCCAGGAACTGCCAGTAGAACGGGTCGCGTGCGCTTTTGGCACCGCGGGCTGCGCCCTTCGCCGGGCGGACGTTCACGAACACGCCGACATCACCGCGGCGCTTTGCCAACTTGCTGGTGCGGACGCTGATGGCATCGCGCACCGTGCCTGGTTTGCGATAGCCGCGGCGGTAAGCGTACTTGTTAGATCGGATCGCAAGGTTCAGGATCGGCGCAGCAGCCCTGGCGGCCTTTTGAACGACGCGAGCACCAGCGGCCAGCGCTGTCCGCAGCACCCGCACGCGCAACTTTTGCGGAATCGCCAGCAGCTCGCGCTTGATATCAGGGATTCCGGTGATCGTGCTTTGAACGCTCATGAGTCACGTACCCCCGCCGCGCACATCAGTTCAAGTGTGACACGACGCCCATTCACATCTATAGGCTCGGCCACAATGGCGTGAGGCACGCCACGCCACAGCACACGCATCGCCCGTGTCACGTCGCCGCGGAACTTGATGGCGAACGTCACATTGGCCTCGCTCTGCATCTGCCCCGCCGCGAAGAATTCACGCCCGCGCACAGGCTTTGCGTTCGCCCACACAGTCACCAACTCGGTCCACGTTTCTACGCGCTGCCCTAACACGTCTACAGCTTGGCTGGGCTGCTGGATGATGATTCGCTGATCGCGCTTGCCGGCTTGCATCACAGGTAGGTGCGGTGAGGGTCAAGCAGCGATCCGACAAAGCGATTCGGAATATCCGCCACGCTGACGCCAGAGACAAACGCCTCGCGCTGCATGAAAAGCGCCGCAATCTGCAACTTCATCCATGCGCGGATCGAAGCGGGAACATCTGTTGCGGCGGGTCCATAGCCGCACGTAAAGCGCACGCGAACGGCGTTTGTCGTGTCGGCAACGTCAGTCGGCCACTCGGTATCAATCGCCGGCAGCAGCCATCCCGGAAGCGTCACGGAATCCAGAACGTAAACCGCAGAACTCAGCGTCTGCTCTTCTAGCGCGGTGTTGACGTAGTAGACGCCGAGAATGCTTATGACGTTTGGCTGACCGAGTTCAATCTCTACAGCGGGGAACGCATCTAGTTTGAGTTCCCACGTCTGCGTGATAAGCCGGCGGCCGATTTCATGCTCGGCCATTTCCCGGGAGGCCTTGATGAGCGCGGACAGCAGATCATCCTCGGCCGTGATGTCGGGATCAACGCGGCACTGCACGCGCGCTTCGGCCAAACTTACCGGCTCCACGGTTGGGCCGACAATCAGTGTCAAACTCACGGGCGATACCTCGTTGAAAGATTCGGCCGGCGCGTTGCACTAGAAGTCTGCGCCGGTCGGCTCGCGCCCCGCCCGCGGCGCACTGACGGCGGAACCGATGCTGGCACCGTGGCGCCGTCTACGTCCAAAAGCAGCGAATCGGCCAGATGCGCATGCGTTGCATCGTTCAGCGCGAGCCAGGCATTCACCGTCAGCGCCAGGCCTTCGGCCGTGTGCCCGTGCAGCGCGTCGGCTATGGCAACCGCCGTCGAGGTGGTCAGGTCCAGGCCATCAGCCGCGTGTGCGTGCGCAGCATCGGCAACCGCCAAAGTCGCCACCGATCCCGTACTGAGAATGACATTCTCGGCAGCGTGCCCGTGTAGCGCGTCGGCTACCGCTAGCGCGGAAGCCGTAGTCAGTGCAACGCCGTCTGCGGCGTGCCCATGCGTTGCCTCGCTCACCACCAGCGACACCGAGCCGCTCACGCTGAGCGTGACGTCATCTGCTGTGTGCGCGTGCAGAGCGTCTTGCACGGCCAGCGCACTGGCGGTACTCAGCGTTAGCGCATCAGCCGTGTGACCATGCAGTGCATCCGCCAAGACCAATGCACTTGCGGTAGTCAGCGTCTGCGCATCTGCGCTGTGAGCGTGCGATGCATCCGCCAGGGTCAGCGCTGTGTCTACTGTCAGCGCGAGGTTATCGGCTGTGTGCGCGTGTGTGGCGTCGTTGATCGACAGCGCGGTCGAAGTGGTTAGAACAAGCGCATCGGCTGTGTGGGCCTGCGTGGCGTCGGCGAGCACCAGCGCTGCCGCCCCACCTCCCGCAGACACCGGCACCCAAATGCGGCGTGGTTTAAATACTGCGCCCCATATCTGGTCGGCGCGGCTATTTTGTCTTGACTCCTCGTTAGACCACGCACGAGGAATAAAATAAATACCAAGACTATTTACATTGGGGGAATTATTCCCAAACTGCCCCGCCACGTTAAGAATATCGCCTGCACCATACGTAATAGTCCCTACGTTTGTTGTCGTGTTTATTAACTCGTTGCCGTTTGATGCAACATAAAGACGCACACCATCATAAGAACCAACAAGACAATTTACTTGATCAACAACCAGTGCCCCGGCCGCGCTATCTACCGTTCTAAATGTAACGCTGCTGTTCCAGCTAAATCCTACACTTGTGCCATTTGCAGTGCCCCGGCGAATTGCCCAGCGAACATACGGAACGCCTGAGGCTGTAGCGTCTGTAAAGTTTCCAAAAAGGGAACCGTTTAGCGCGTGAGTTGCTCTGGGGATTCCAACCCAAATTAAAGTAAATTTCTGTAGTTTTAAGTATTCTGGGCAGGCTGGATTAAATCGTTCGTCAGTTGCATCGGTTTTGTAACCTACGCCACCGAGGCCACCCTCTAAAGTAAGGCCATTTCCTGTGCCAAGATTGAATCCCGAAGCAATGTCTACAGAGCCAAAAGGAGGGTGTAGCGCTAACAGCGCTTCTTTTGTAGACGCGACGGCGCCGGGTTGCGCCGTCCAGGGTAAGTCAAGTCCAATCAGGCTCATCCCGAGCCTTTACTGCACCACGCCGATAGAGAACGGCGTAATCTTTACAACGTGATTTGTGCCGGCGTCGTTGTTCATATTCTGCGCGGTTCCGTTAAACGTGTAGAAGTTACACTTGCGCACGCCGGTCAAGTCAATCGTGATGGTGCGGCGTTGCAAGGCATCCACCGCCGCTATTACCCAAGAGCCAAAGCATTTAGCGCCACCAGACGCGGTTCCGCTCGGGGCATCCGTGTCGTCATCGGTTCCATCTGTGTCGATCAAAACCCCCCACAACGACACTACCGTACCCGCCACTGGTGCTGCAGCCCAATCGGGCGCTTCCATCATGGCCTCGGCGTAAGGCGCATACGGCACTGCCGAATCGGTGGTGTTATCAAAGGTCGTAGTGGTCGCGCCGAAGTTCCCCGCCGCGATGTCCACGGCGGTGTTGATGACGGTTTGCGCCGTCCCGTAGAACATGCGCGCCGGGATGTTAGCCATGTCAGAGTCCCTGGAATTCGAGGTAGGAGATGGCGCCCTGCACCGTCATCGTGGCCGGCACCGCGTCGCTGCCGGTGCCGGTGGCAAACAGCTTCTCCAGCCGCGTGGCCGGGCGCTTCCACAGCACCAGCAGCGCCGCCCGCGTGGTCGCGCCGACCAGCGCGCGTTCTTCGATGACGTCTTCAGCGTTGCTGCCGGCGCGACCACGCGGGCGGCGCTGCTGGTGCTGTGGAAG
>k87-87711_pt1 | contig 17982 bp, 8 predicted proteins | sample MGYA00084030_6733316 | MGnify analysis MGYA00084030 | reverse complement strand
CGTGCCCATGAGCGTCTCGCGGTTGTTGAGGAGGTCCACCGTCTCGCCGAACACGTCGGAGTACGACTCGTTGAGCGCGCCGGACTGATAGGAGTAGATCAATCCGCTCGTTTCCTGCGTGTAGGCGTGCGTCCACTCGTGCGCAACCACGTCATCGGCCGAGGTGCCCGAGCAGTAGTTGGTCGAGGTGCCGTTCCAGTTCGCGTTCGGGCAGACGATGGTCGGATCGTTGTTGACCGTGATCATCGTGGCGTCATTGCCGTCCCAGGACCGGTAGCCGCCACCGCTCAGGTTGAAGAACAGGTTGTAGGTGTGGCCGGCCCCGGAGACCTCGTCCTCATGGGCCGGCTGGGGTGCGGGGCGCGGGTCGCCTTCCTGCCACGCCGGCGGCGTGGCGATGTTGGCCTCGTGCACTTCACGCGACTTCGCGCCGTGGACGCCGGTGACCTGGTCCACGAGCTTGCCCGTGAGCGCGTCGATGTAGACGAATTCGCGCACCTGACTGCCCTTGACCTCGATCTCGTAGGCGAGGTGGTTCACACCGGGCGCGGCGTTCGTGAGGTTGGTGCGATAGACGACGAGCGCCGCGGAATCGGCGGAGAGCTCGACCTCCTTGTACGCAGCCGGCTGCTGCTCGCGCACCTTCGCGATCGCCGCCATGCGCGCCGCGTCGCCCGCGACCACGGCATCCGCCGGCAGGTTGATGTCCGGGACGAACTTGCCGTTGACGGCGGTCAGCCGGCCGTCGGGGCTGACGTGGCCCTGCAGCACGGCCCCCAGGACCGGAACGCCGTCATGAAGCTGCTGGTATCGCACATGGCTGAAGCCGTACTGGTCTTTCTGGATGCCGAGGTGCCTGAGCTGACGGGCGGGATCCGCAATGCCGAGCAATGCGCCCTGCTCGGCGAGGAAGGCTTCGACCTTGCCGCGGGGCGTGAGCCCCTGGGGCGTGCCGGGCATGAGATCCCCGCCGATCCCCGCGCGGATCGCGCCGAGGCTGCCGGTCGCCGGATCGCTCGAGACCGAGATCGAGCCCGCAGCGCGCAGTTCCAGCGATTCGCGCGCGGTCTCCGCGCTCGCCTCGGCGCGCGCGCGTACGGCGGCCGGGTCGGGCGGCCGGGCGACGGCCACGGTGCCGGATTGCTCGGCCGGGCGGTGCCCGGCCCGGAAACTGAATGCGCCATACAGCAGCGCAGAAATCGCGATGCCGATGGCGGCCATGACGAGCGTCGTGCGCAACGTGCCGGTGTGGATGCTCATCTGGATGCCCCATCCCTGCCAGCGGGAATCGCCGGATGCGCGCAGTCTCCGCAGGCGCCGGCGCGGAGGACACCCGGTGAATTCCTCAGGCGGACGGGCGGGCAGCGCCCACCGCTGACGCGACTCGCGCCGCAGGACTGGGGATTTCGCTTCATGGCGGACGCGCGGGTGCGATCCGAGGATGGCCCCCTCCGTCGCCAAGCCCGGCGACGCCCGGGAGCGCCCAAATGCACGCCGTCCGCATGCAGCCCGCCGCTTTTCTGTCCTTGCTTCTCGCGATGCTGCCCGCCGCCGCCCAAATGCCGGGCGCCGACGCGCCTGGCCTCGCGCGTCTGGTCGCCGCGCACGACGGCGGCGCGCTCGTGCGCGGCATCGCCACCTTCAATGAGGTCCCGACCGCGGCGCAGGCAGAGGCGCTGCGCGATCTCGGGCTCGTGACCCAGCCGCTCAGCCACCTGTCGCTCGCTCTCGTCTACGGCGGCGTCGCCAGCATGCAACTCGCGGTCGCGACCGGCGCCGCCGCCGACGTCTATCCCGATGAGCGGCTGGAGTACTTCGACACGGCGTCCTCGGGCGCGATCGGCGCGCCCATGCTGCACGCCACCGGGCTGACCGGCCAGGGAGTGACGGTCGGCGTGGTGGACAGCGGCTGCGACGCGACCCATCCGGACCTCGCCGATCACGTCGTGCACAACGTCAAACTCGTGAGTGGCGAATACCTGAACCTGCCCCCCGACAGCTCGAACCGCATCGTCGTGCCCGTGGACGTCGGCCCCTACAACAACTCCGATCTCGGCAGCGGCCACGGCACGCACGTGGCTGGCATCATCGCCGCCGACAGCACGAGCGACCCGCTGGGCGGCCGATTCGGCGTGGCGCCGGATGCTTCGCTGGTGTGCATGGCGGTCGGCGAAGTGCTGTTCACGACCGCGGTGGTGACGGCCTACGACTACCTGCTGGACCAGCCGGACCTGCTGGGCGTGGACGTCGTCAACAACTCCTGGGGCAACTCCTTCCGCCAGTTCGACCCGCGCGACCCGGTCGCCGTCGCGACCAGGGCCGTCGCCGACCTGGGCGTGGTGGTCGTGTTCGCGGCCGGCAACAGCGGCTACGACAACGCCGAGATGAGCCTCAACCCGTTCAGCCAGTCGCCCTGGGTGTACTCGGTCGCCGCCGGCAACCTTCAGTACCGCCGCGGCGACTTCAGCTCGAACGGCCTGGTGTTCGACAACTCGCAGGCCGTGCAGGTCGGCGCCGGCGGACACACGGTGTTCACCGGCGATCGCATCGGCATCTACCACCCGGACTTCACCGCCCCCGGCGTCTCGATCTCCTCGAGCTGCACGCCGGCGGGCGCCGCAATTCCGGGCTGCCTGCCGAACGGCAATGCGCGCGCCTCCGGCACCAGCATGGCCTCGCCGCACGTGGCGGGCGCGGTGGCGCTCCTGCTGCAGGCCAATCCGTCGCTGAGCGCGGCCCAGATCCGCTCCGCGCTGCAGGCAAGCGCGACGCCCGTCTACGGCGTGGACGGCAATCCGCTGCGGTTCTGGCAGGCCGGCTACGGCTACGTGGACCTCGAGGGCGCGGTCGCGCTCGTCACCGGCAACGGCTGGTCGAAGCGCCTCGCCAAGGCGCAGTCGCAGGCGGATGCGCGCGTGCGCAACGAGGACGGTTTCGCGGTGCCGCGCTCGGACTTCTGGACCTGGGACGCGCCGCGCGCCGCGCTCGCCGGCAGCGACAGCCGCACATTCGCGACGGCCGTCGCCTCCAGCGTGACGCACCTGAAGGTCACGCTGTCGCATCCGTCGGGCGCGGTGCTGGGCGAAAACCTGATGGAGTACACGGTCACGGTACGGGACGCCGCGGGACAGCTGCTGGGCGTCACGACCGAGGCGCCGACGGGCGCCGGCACCGCAAGTCTGTTCCTGGATCTGCGCTCGTTCCGCGTGCCGCCGGTCGCCTATGGGGCGTTCACGTTCGAGGTCATCGGCGAATTCGCGGTCTCCGATCCCGACACGCTCGACAGCGAATCGCTGCTCGGGCGCATGGTCACGCTGCAGGTGGCGCAGTTGCGGGCGAACTGAGGCGCGGTCGCGTCGACGCCCGGGGGCGACTCCACGTATGCGGCCGGGCCCACCGGTCAGGGAGTGACCGTCGGCGCGGTCGACACCGGCCCCTGCAGTGCGGACTTCCATTGCCTGATGGCACTGCGCCGCACGGACATGTGGCCGCGCGGTTACTATGGCAATGCCACCTTCAGGGGCCATCATGCAACTCAAGGCATCCACCGCCTGGTCCGACGGCATCAGGGACGGCAAGGGCACGATCACGACCGGGAGCAAGGGTCTGCGGGCCGCGGGCACTGTCTGCGTCATCGAGCCTCATGTCCGCTCCCGCAGCCAACCCGGTGGGCAGGCGACCAAGTTTCTGGTGGACCCGAGCGGCAACGCGCTCGAGTTCAGGGCCTTCCAGGACATCGCCGGGCCGCGGTTCGCCAGATAGCCCCCTGACCAGAACACCCCGAGGAGTCCCGGTGTCCCCACTCGTCGAATGCGTCCCGAACTTCTCCGAGGGACGCGACCGCTCGGTGATCGACGCGATCGCCCGCGCGATATCCGGCGTCAGCGGCGTCAGGCTGCTCGACGTCGATGCCGGCGCCGACACCAACCGGACGGTCTACACGTTCGTGGGCACGCCCGACGCGGTCGCCGAGGCGGCTTTCCGGGGCGCGGCCGCGGCCAGCCAGCTTATCGACATGTCGGAGCACCTGGGCGCCCATCCACGCATGGGCGCGCTCGACGTCTGCCCGATCGTGCCGGTATCCGGCGTGACGATGGACCAGTGCGTCGAGGTGGCCCAAGCGCTCGGCCGCCGCATGGCCGAAGCCTTCGCGCTGCCCGTCTATTTCTACGAATACGCGGCCATGCGGCCCGAGCGGCGCAACCTCGCCGACATCCGTGCCGGGGAGTATGAAGGCCTGCGCAGGAAACTCGCCGACCCGGCCTGGGCGCCGGACGCGGGCCCCGCGACCTTCAACGCCCGGCTCGGTGCGACGGTAGTCGGCGCGCGCGAGTTCCTCATCGCCTACAACGTCAACGTCAACACGCGCGAGCAGAAGCTGGCGAACGAAGTGGCGCTCAACATCCGCGAAGCGGGACGCCTGAAGCGCGACGCGAAGGGCCAGGTCGTCACCGATGCCGACGGTCGCGAACTGCGCGTGCCGGGACGGCTCAAGGCGGTGAAAGCGATCGGCTGGACCATCGAGCAGTACCGCCAGGCCCAGGTTTCGATCAACCTGCTCTCCTACCGCACGACGCCGCTGCACGTGGTGTTCGAGACCACGCGCGAGGAGGCCGCCAAGCTCGGCCTCGTCGTGACAGGATCCGAGCTGGTCGGGCTCACGCCGCTCGAGCCCCTGGTCGAGGCGGGCCGCTATTACCTGCGCAAGCAGGGGCGGTCGACCGGCCTGCCGGAGCGCGAGCTGGTGGAGCTCGCCATCCAGTCGCTGGGACTCGCGCAGCTTTCCCCCTTCGACACCGACAAACGCATTATCGAGTACGCTGTCCGCGTGGCGGCGCCCCTGGTATCGATGACGGTCGAGCGCTTCGTCGATGAAGTCTCGAGCAACTCGCCGGCCCCGGGCGGCGGCTCGGTCGCGGCGCTGGCCGGCACCCTTGGCGCGGCGCTGGCGGCGATGGTCGCAAACCTGACGGTCGGCAAGGCCGGCTACGAGTCCGCGTGGGAATCTTCTTCTGCACTCGCCGAGCGCGCGCAGGCCGTGAAAGCGGCGCTGCTCGCCGCGGTCGACGAGGACACGAAGTCCTTCGACGGCGTGCTCGCCGCGATGCGCCTGCCGAAGGGCACAGAAGAAGAAAAAGCCGCGCGCGCAACGGCCATCGCGGCTGCGTACGAGAAAGCGACCGCGGTTCCGCTGGCGACGGCGCGCCTGTGCCTGCAGGCGCTCGAGCTGGCCGAGCAGGCCGCCGTGACCGGAAACCGGAATTCCGCCTCGGACGCCGGCGTCGGCGCGCTGCTCGCCAAGGCCGCGCTCGACGCCGCCATCCTGAACGTCCGTATCAACCTGCCGTCCGTGCGTGAAGGCAGGTTCAAGACCGCGGCCCGCGCCGAGGTCGCCGAACTCCAGGCGAAATCCGCGGGTCCGCTGTCGCGGACGCTCGCGGCCGTCGAGGCGACGCTCAAGGCCTGAACACCCTTACGGCGGCGGTTGCGCGGGCGCCCTCGGCCGGCCGCGTACGCGATTGACCACATCGGTCGCGGTGGCGCGCAGCTTGCGCAGCCAGTGGCGCGCGAAAGCGAACTCGAAGCCCAGCACGCCAAGGCCGATCGGAATCACGAGGATCGCGGGCCCCGGCAGCACGACCATCGCCACGCCGATCAGCAGGATGGTGCCGCCGATCATGCCGACGACGATGCGCCGCGCCCAGCGGTAGGTGATGTGGCGCCTGAGCCAGGCGCGCAGCCGCCCCCTCATGCGAGTCCCATGCGCGCCAGCGCGCGATCATGCGCGCGCGAAAGCGTCAGCACCGCGACGGTCGCGCCGCAGAGCGCCAGGAACATGTCCCACTGCGTGTCCCAGACGTCGCCCTGGGTCGCGAGGAAAGCTTCGGCCGCGGTGCCGGAAGCGATGGCGACCCACCACTCGAGGAACTCGTACATCGCGCTGACCGCCAGGCAGGTCGTGACCGTCAGGAAGCCGAGCCAGCCGCCGCCCTTCACCGGCGAGCAGCGCTTCAGGATCTCGCGCACCGCGATCGCCGGCACGAAGCCCTGCATGATGTGGCCGAAGCGGTCGTAGTGGTTGCGCGAGAAATCCAGCAGGTCCTGCACCCAGAAGCCGAGCGGCACGCGCGCGTAGGTGTAATGGGAACCGAGGATCAGCACCAGGCAGTGGAAGCCGATCAGCCAGTAGAGCAGCGGCGTCAGCGGGAAGCGCCGCGCGGTCAGGTACAGGACCGGCAGCGCGATCGCGACCGGGAAGATCTCGAGGTACCAGGTCAGGCGGTCGTGGGGCTCGACGCCCGAAATCGCGAGCGCCGGGATCACGATCGCCGTGATCCAGACCAGGTCCCGCGGCCACGGCCATGCCCCCGGCATCAGGCGCCTCCGAGAAAGGATTCGATGAGCCGCGCGACCGCGCGCGGCTCCTCATGATGCAGCATGTGGCCCGCGCCGGCCACGGTCTCGATGCGCAGATTCGCGACCAGCGGCCGGAAGGTCTCGACGCCGCCCTCCATGCCGAGCCTGGCGACGAGCTCGGAACGGTCGCCGAGCACCAGCAGCACCGGCGCCTCGATACGCCGCCAGCAGGCCTCCATTTCCTCGCGCCGGTAGAGATACGGGTTCACCAGGCGGTGCACGGGATCGGCGAGCAGGCGCACGCCGCCCCCGGGCAACGGCGCGCTCCAGCAGGCGGCGACGTATTCCGCGCGCTCGCGGGACAGCTGCGGGTTGCGCTTCGCGATGCGGGCCGCGAGGTGGCCGACGTCGTCGTAGTCGCCGAACTCCTCCCGCTCGCGCAGCTGGTCCAGCCACTTCGCGATGCGCGCGGGCGCCTGGTCCGGCGTGGTGCGCGGCAGGCCGAAGCCCTCGAGGTTCACCAGCGCGCGCACGCGCTCCGGGCGCACGCCCGCGTAGATCATGGCGACGTTCGCGCCCATGCTGTGGCCAACGAGCCGCGCCGGCCGCCGCGGGCACAGCGCCTCGACGAACTGCTCGAGGTCGGCGTAGTAGTCGGGAAACCAGTAGCCGCCGGGACCGTGGGCCGAGAGCCCGAAGCCGCGCCAGTCGATGGCGACGACCGGCAGTTCCGGCGCCAGCTCGTCGGCGACGAACTGGAAGGTCGCGGCGGCGTCGGCGTAGCCGTGCAGGAACAGGACCGGGTCGTCCGCATCCGGGCCCCAACGGACCAGGTGGTGCGCCAGGCCGCGGAACTCGCGCGTCTCGTGCCGGCCGGGCCGGCGCGGCCGGTACGCCGTCATCCGGCAGCCAGCCGCTGCACCAGCAGCTTGTCCACGCGGCGCCCGTCCATGTCCACGACCTCGAAGCGCAGTCCGCGCCAGCGGAAGTGCTCGCCGGTCGCCGGCAGGTGGCCGAGCTGCGCCAGCACGAAGCCCGCGAGCGTCGTGTAGTCGTCGCCGGAACGCATGTTGCCGGCGCCGAGCAGGCGCTCGACGTCGTCGATCGGCATCATGCCGTCGATCAGCCAGGACTGCTCGTCGCGCACCACCGCCTCGGGCGCCTCCTCGCTCGCGGCCTCCGGCAGCTCGCCGGCGATCGCGGTCAGGATGTCCACGGGCGTCACCACGCCCTCGATCGAGCCGTGTTCGTCCACGATCACGGCGAAGTGGATCTTCGACTCGCGGAACAGCTCGAGCAGCCTGAGGATGCGCGTGGACTCGTGCACGATCAGCGGCGCGCGCGCGCGCGCCGCGAGATCGCCGGAGCCGGCGTCGCCGAGCCACTCCGCGAGCTCGCCCGTCATCACGACGCCGACCAGCTCGTCGAGCTGGCCGCGGCAGACCGGGTAGCGCGAATGACCGCTGGTGCGCACCGCGTTCCACACGGTCTTGCGGTCGTCGGCGGCGTCCAACCACACGACGTCGCCGCGCGGCACCATGATGGTGCGCACGGTGCGATCCGGCAGGCGCAGCACGCCCTCGATCATCTGGTGCTCCGCGACCTGGAACACGCCGGTCTGCGTCGCCTCCTCGATCATCGAGCGGATCTCCTCCTCGCTGACCCCGCGCGTGGTGGACTTGCGCAGGCCCAGCAGCCTGGCGACGAAGTTGGTCGAGCCCTGCAGCACCCAGACGAAGGGCGCGGAGGCCCAGGCGAGCGCTTCCATCGGCCGCGCCAGCACCGAGGCCATCGCCTCCGGGTTCGTCAACGCCCAGCGCTTCGGCACCAGCTCGCCGATCACGAGTGACAGGTAGGTGACCGCGACGACGACCACGAAGTAGGAGGCCGTGTCGAGGTACTGCACGACCGGCGCCATCAGCTCGAGCTCCGCGAGCCAGGCGGCCAGCGGCTCGGCGAAGTGCACGCCCGAGTACACGCCCATGCCGACGCCGATCAGCGTGATGTAGAACTGCACGGTCGAGAGGAAGCGCGTCGGCTCGTCGAGCAGCCGCAGCGCCGCGCGCGCGCCGCCGCTGCCCGCCTGCGCGAGCTGTTTGAGCCGGGTGCCGCGCGAGGAAAAAACCGCCAGTTCGGCCATCGCGAACAGGCCGTTGACGACGATCAGCGCCAGCAGGATCAGGAAATAGGCCAGCATCGTTGCCGGGAGCGCCGGCCCGGCCTATTTTAGCAGCTACGCCCCGCGGGCACCGCGCACGCCGGAACCGGCCTCATACCAGCCTTTCGAGGCGTTCACGGCCCGCACCACGGCCAGCATCAGCGGCACCTCGATCAGCACGCCCACGACGGTCGCGAGCGCCGCGCCGGAGTCGAGGCCGAACAGGCTGATCGCGACCGCGACCGCCAGCTCGAAGAAGTTCGAGGCGCCGATGAGCGCCGACGGCCCCGCGACGCAGTGCGCCACGCCCAGCCTGCGGTTCAGCAGGTAGGCCGCGGAGGAATTCAGCAGCACCTGGATCAGGATCGGAACCGCCAGCAGCAGGATCACCAGCGGCTCGGCCAGGATGCGCCGGCCCTGGAAGGCGAACAGCAGCACGATAGTCGCGAGCAGTGCGGCGATCGACCAGGGCGCCATGGCGCCCTGGTCGATCGCCGCACTGCTCGCGACTATCGTGCTGCTGTTCGCCTTCCAGGGCCGGCGCATCCTGGCCGAGCCGCTGGTGATCCTGCTGCTGGCGGTTCCGATCCTGATCCAGGTGCTGCTGAATTCCTCCGCGGCCTACCTGCTGAACCGCAGGCTGGGCGTGGCGCACTGCGTCGCGGGGCCGTCGGCGCTCATCGGCGCCTCGAACTTCTTCGAGCTGGCGGTCGCGGTCGCGATCAGCCTGTTCGGCCTCGACTCCGGCGCGGCGCTCGCGACCGTCGTGGGCGTGCTGATCGAGGTGCCGCTGATGCTGGCCGTGGTGCGGGCCGTGAACGCCTCGAAAGGCTGGTATGAGGCCGGTTCCGGCGTGCGCGGTGCCCGCGGGGCGTAGCTGCTAAAATAGGCCGGGCCGGCGCTCCCGGCAACGATGCTGGCCTATTTCCTGATCCTGCTGGCGCTGATCGTCGTCAACGGCCTGTTCGCGATGGCCGAACTGGCGGTTTTTTCCTCGCGCGGCACCCGGCTCAAACAGCTCGCGCAGGCGGGCAGCGGCGGCGCGCGCGCGGCGCTGCGGCTGCTCGACGAGCCGACGCGCTTCCTCTCGACCGTGCAGTTCTACATCACGCTGATCGGCGTCGGCATGGGCGTGTACTCGGGCGTGCACTTCGCCGAGCCGCTGGCCGCCTGGCTCGCGGAGCTCGAGCTGATGGCGCCGGTCGTGCAGTACCTCGACACGGCCTCCTACTTCGTGGTCGTCGTCGCGGTCACCTACCTGTCACTCGTGATCGGCGAGCTGGTGCCGAAGCGCTGGGCGTTGACGAACCCGGAGGCGATGGCCTCGGTGCTGGCGCGGCCGATGGAAGCGCTCGCCTGGGCCTCCGCGCCCTTCGTCTGGGTGCTGCAGGGCTCGACCAACTTCGTCGCCAGGCTGCTGGGCCTGCGCAAGTCCACCACGCGCGGGGTCAGCGAGGAGGAGATCCGCTCGATGATCGAGGAGGCGACGCAGACCGGCGTGTTCCAGGTCGCGGAGCACCAGATGATCGAGGGCGTGCTGCGCCTGCCGGATCGCACCGTGCGCACCATCATGGTGCCGCGCGGCGACGTCGTGTGGTTGGACGCCGCCGACGACCGCAAGACCGTGTGGAACGCGGTGCGCACCAGCGGTCATTCGCGCTACCCGGTCTGCCGCGGCCAGCTCGACGAGCTGGTCGGCGTCGTGATGACGGGCGAGCTCGCGGAGTGGCTCGGCGACGCCGGCTCCGGCGATCTCGCGGCGCGCGCGCGCGCGCCGCTGATCGTGCACGAGTCCACGCGCATCCTCAGGCTGCTCGAGCTGTTCCGCGAGTCGAAGATCCACTTCGCCGTGATCGTGGACGAACACGGCTCGATCGAGGGCGTGGTGACGCCCGTGGACATCCTGACCGCGATCGCCGGCGAGCTGCCGGAGGCCGCGAGCGAGGAGGCGCCCGAGGCGGTGGTGCGCGACGAGCAGTCCTGGCTGATCGACGGCATGATGCCGATCGACGACGTCGAGCGCCTGCTCGGCGCCGGCAACATGCGTTCCGGCGACGACTACACGACGCTCGCGGGCTTCGTGCTGGCGCAGCTCGGCCACCTGCCGGCGACCGGCGAGCACTTCCGCTGGCGCGGACTGCGCTTCGAGGTCGTGGACATGGACGGGCGCCGCGTGGACAAGCTGCTGGTGCAGCGGCTGGCTGCCGGATGACGGCGTACCGGCCGCGCCGGCCCGGCCGGCACGAGACGCGCGAGTTCCGCGGCCTGGCGCACCACCTGGTCCGTTGGGGCCCGGATGCGGACGACCCGGTCCTGTTCCTGCACGGCTACGCCGACGCCGCCGCGACCTTCCAGTTCGTCGCCGACGAGCTGGCGCCGGAACTGCCGGTCGTCGCCATCGACTGGCGCGGCTTCGGGCTCTCGGCCCACGGTCCCGGCGGCTACTGGTTTCCCGACTACTACGCCGACCTCGAGCAGTTCGTCGAGGCGCTGTGCCCGCGGCGGCCGGCGCGGCTCGTTGGCCACAGCATGGGCGCGAACGTCGCCATGATCTACGCGGGCGTGCGCCCGGAGCGCGTGCGCGCGCTGGTGAACCTCGAGGGCTTCGGCCTGCCGCGCACCACGCCGGACCAGGCGCCCGCGCGCATCGCGAAGTGGCTGGACCAGCTGCGCGAGCGGGAGGAGTTCGGCGACTACGACGACGTCGGCCACCTCGCGGCCCGCATCGCGAAGCGCAACCCGCAGCTGTCCCGCGAGCGCGCGGAATACGTCGCCGCCTGCTGGAGCGCGCCGTTGCCCGGGGGCGGCGTGCGCCTGCTCGCCGATCCCGTGCACCGCCTGGTGAACCCGTATCTCTACCGGCGCGAGGAAATGGAGGCCTGCTGGCGGCGTATCGAGGCGCCGGTGCTGCTGGTGCTCGGCGACCGTTCCGAGCTCGTCGCCAGGCTCGGCATGGAGGGCGGCGTCGAGACCTTCCGGCCGCTGGTCGCGAATCTGCGCATCGAGACCGTGGCCGGCGCGGGCCACATGCTGCATCATGAGGAGCCGCGCGCGGTCGCGCGGCTCATCGAATCCTTTCTCGGAGGCGCCTGATGCCGGGGGCATGGCCGTGGCCGCGGGACCTGGTCTGGATCACGGCGATCGTGATCCCGGCGCTCGCGATTTCGGGCGTCGAGCCCCACGACCGCCTGACCTGGTACCTCGAGATCTTCCCGGTCGCGATCGCGCTGCCGGTCCTGTACCTGACCGCGCGGCGCTTCCCGCTGACGCCGCTGCTCTACTGGCTGATCGGCTTCCACTGCCTGGTGCTGATCCTCGGTTCCCATTACACCTACGCGCGCGTGCCGCTCGGCTTCTGGGTGCAGGACCTGCTGGATTTCTCGCGCAACCACTACGACCGCTTCGGCCACATCATGCAGGGCTTCGTGCCGGCGATCGCGGTGCGCGAGATCCTGAAGCGCTGCTCGCCGGTGAAGGGCGGCGGCTGGCTCGGCTTCCTGACGGTCACGACCTGCCTGGCGGTCAGCGCGATGTACGAGTTCCTCGAGTGGTGGGTCGCCATCGCTTCCGGCACCGCGGCCGAAGCTTTCCTCGCGACCCAGGGCGACGTCTGGGACACGCAGTGGGACATGTTCCTGGCGCTCTGCGGCGCGACCGTCGCGGTGCTGACGCTTTCGCGCGCGCATGATCGCGCGCTGGCGCGCATGGGACTCGCATGAGGGGGCGGCTGCGCGCCTGGCTCAGGCGCCACATCACCTACCGCTGGGCGCGGCGCATCGTCGTCGGCATGATCGGCGGCACCATCCTGCTGATCGGCGTGGCGATGGTCGTGCTGCCGGGGCCCGCGATCCTCGTGATTCCGATCGGCCTTGGCGTGCTGGGCTTCGAGTTCGCTTTCGCGCGCCACTGGCTGCGCAAGCTGCGCGCCACCGCGACCGATGTGGTCAATCGCGTACGCGGCCGGCCGAGGGCGCCCGCGCAACCGCCGCCGTAAGGGTGTTCAGGCCTTGAGCGTCGCCTCGACGGCCGCGAGCGTCCGCGACAGCGGACCCGCGGATTTCGCCTGGAGTTCGGCGACCTCGGCGCGGGCCGCGGTCTTGAACCTGCCTTCACGCACGGACGGCAGGTTGATACGGACGTTCAGGATGGCGGCGTCGAGCGCGGCCTTGGCGAGCAGCGCGCCGACGCCGGCGTCCGAGGCGGAATTCCGGTTTCCGGTCACGGCGGCCTGCTCGGCCAGCTCGAGCGCCTGCAGGCACAGGCGCGCCGTCGCCAGCGGAACCGCGGTCGCTTTCTCGTACGCAGCCGCGATGGCCGTTGCGCGCGCGGCTTTTTCTTCTTCTGTGCCCTTCGGCAGGCGCATCGCGGCGAGCACGCCGTCGAAGGACTTCGTGTCCTCGTCGACCGCGGCGAGCAGCGCCGCTTTCACGGCCTGCGCGCGCTCGGCGAGTGCAGAAGAAGATTCCCACGCGGACTCGTAGCCGGCCTTGCCGACCGTCAGGTTTGCGACCATCGCCGCCAGCGCCGCGCCAAGGGTGCCGGCCAGCGCCGCGACCGAGCCGCCGCCCGGGGCCGGCGAGTTGCTCGAGACTTCATCGACGAAGCGCTCGACCGTCATCGATACCAGGGGCGCCGCCACGCGGACAGCGTACTCGATAATGCGTTTGTCGGTGTCGAAGGGGGAAAGCTGCGCGAGTCCCAGCGACTGGATGGCGAGCTCCACCAGCTCGCGCTCCGGCAGGCCGGTCGACCGCCCCTGCTTGCGCAGGTAATAGCGGCCCGCCTCGACCAGGGGCTCGAGCGGCGTGAGCCCGACCAGCTCGGATCCTGTCACGACGAGGCCGAGCTTGGCGGCCTCCTCGCGCGTGGTCTCGAACACCACGTGCAGCGGCGTCGTGCGGTAGGAGAGCAGGTTGATCGAAACCTGGGCCTGGCGGTACTGCTCGATGGTCCAGCCGATCGCTTTCACCGCCTTGAGCCGTCCCGGCACGCGCAGTTCGCGACCGTCGGCATCGGTGACGACCTGGCCCTTCGCGTCGCGCTTCAGGCGTCCCGCTTCGCGGATGTTGAGCGCCACTTCGTTCGCCAGCTTCTGCTCGCGCGTGTTGACGTTGACGTTGTAGGCGATGAGGAACTCGCGCGCGCCGACTACCGTCGCACCGAGCCGGGCGTTGAAGGTCGCGGGGCCCGCGTCCGGCGCCCAGGCCGGGTCGGCGAGTTTCCTGCGCAGGCCTTCATACTCCCCGGCACGGATGTCGGCGAGGTTGCGCCGCTCGGGCCGCATGGCCGCGTATTCGTAGAAATAGACGGGCAGCGCGAAGGCTTCGGCCATGCGGCGGCCGAGCGCTTGGGCCACCTCGACGCACTGGTCCATCGTCACGCCGGATACCGGCACGATCGGGCAGACGTCGAGCGCGCCCATGCGTGGATGGGCGCCCAGGTGCTCCGACATGTCGATAAGCTGGCTGGCCGCGGCCGCGCCCCGGAAAGCCGCCTCGGCGACCGCGTCGGGCGTGCCCACGAACGTGTAGACCGTCCGGTTGGTGTCGGCGCCGGCATCGACGTCGAGCAGCCTGACGCCGCTGACGCCGGATATCGCGCGGGCGATCGCGTCGATCACCGAGCGGTCGCGTCCCTCGGAGAAGTTCGGGACGCATTCGACGAGTGGGGACACCGGGACTCCTCGGGGTGTTCTGGTCAGGGGGCTATCTGGCGAACCGCGGCCCGGCGATGTCCTGGAAGGCCCTGAACTCGAGCGCGTTGCCGCTCGGGTCCACCAGAAACTTGGTCGCCTGCCCACCGGGTTGGCTGCGGGAGCGGACATGAGGCTCGATGACGCAGACAGTGCCCGCGGCCCGCAGACCCTTGCTCCCGGTCGTGATCGTGCCCTTGCCGTCCCTGATGCCGTCGGACCAGGCGGTGGATGCCTTGAGTTGCATGATGGCCCCTGAAGGTGGCATTGCCATAGTAACCGCGCGGCCACATGTCCGTGCGGCGCAGTGCCATCAGGCAATGGAAGTCCGCACTGCAGGGGCCGGTGTCGACCGCGCCGACGGTCACTCCCTGACCGGTGGGCCCGGCCGCATACGTGGAGTCGCCCCCGGGCGTCGACGCGACCGCGCCTCAGTTCGCCCGCAACTGCGCCACCTGCAGCGTGACCATGCGCCCGAGCAGCGATTCGCTGTCGAGCGTGTCGGGATCGGAGACCGCGAATTCGCCGATGACCTCGAACGTGAACGCCCCATAGGCGACCGGCGGCACGCGGAACGAGCGCAGATCCAGGAACAGACTTGCGGTGCCGGCGCCCGTCGGCGCCTCGGTCGTGACGCCCAGCAGCTGTCCCGCGGCGTCCCGTACCGTGACCGTGTACTCCATCAGGTTTTCGCCCAGCACCGCGCCCGACGGATGCGACAGCGTGACCTTCAGGTGCGTCACGCTGGAGGCGACGGCCGTCGCGAATGTGCGGCTGTCGCTGCCGGCGAGCGCGGCGCGCGGCGCGTCCCAGGTCCAGAAGTCCGAGCGCGGCACCGCGAAACCGTCCTCGTTGCGCACGCGCGCATCCGCCTGCGACTGCGCCTTGGCGAGGCGCTTCGACCAGCCGTTGCCGGTGACGAGCGCGACCGCGCCCTCGAGGTCCACGTAGCCGTAGCCGGCCTGCCAGAACCGCAGCGGATTGCCGTCCACGCCGTAGACGGGCGTCGCGCTTGCCTGCAGCGCGGAGCGGATCTGGGCCGCGCTCAGCGACGGATTGGCCTGCAGCAGGAGCGCCACCGCGCCCGCCACGTGCGGCGAGGCCATGCTGGTGCCGGAGGCGCGCGCATTGCCGTTCGGCAGGCAGCCCGGAATTGCGGCGCCCGCCGGCGTGCAGCTCGAGGAGATCGAGACGCCGGGGGCGGTGAAGTCCGGGTGGTAGATGCCGATGCGATCGCCGGTGAACACCGTGTGTCCGCCGGCGCCGACCTGCACGGCCTGCGAGTTGTCGAACACCAGGCCGTTCGAGCTGAAGTCGCCGCGGCGGTACTGAAGGTTGCCGGCGGCGACCGAGTACACCCAGGGCGACTGGCTGAACGGGTTGAGGCTCATCTCGGCGTTGTCGTAGCCGCTGTTGCCGGCCGCGAACACGACCACCACGCCCAGGTCGGCGACGGCCCTGGTCGCGACGGCGACCGGGTCGCGCGGGTCGAACTGGCGGAAGGAGTTGCCCCAGGAGTTGTTGACGACGTCCACGCCCAGCAGGTCCGGCTGGTCCAGCAGGTAGTCGTAGGCCGTCACCACCGCGGTCGTGAACAGCACTTCGCCGACCGCCATGCACACCAGCGAAGCATCCGGCGCCACGCCGAATCGGCCGCCCAGCGGGTCGCTCGTGCTGTCGGCGGCGATGATGCCAGCCACGTGCGTGCCGTGGCCGCTGCCGAGATCGGAGTTGTTGTAGGGGCCGACGTCCACGGGCACGACGATGCGGTTCGAGCTGTCGGGGGGCAGGTTCAGGTATTCGCCACTCACGAGTTTGACGTTGTGCACGACGTGATCGGCGAGGTCCGGATGGGTCGCGTCGCAGCCGCTGTCCACCACGCCGACCGTCACTCCCTGGCCGGTCAGCCCGGTGGCGTGCAGCATGGGCGCGCCGATCGCGCCCGAGGACGCCGTGTCGAAGTACTCCAGCCGCTCATCGGGATAGACGTCGGCGGCGGCGCCGGTCGCGACCGCGAGTTGCATGCTGGCGACGCCGCCGTAGACGAGAGCGAGCGACAGGTGGCTGAGCGGCTGGGTCACGAGCCCGAGATCGCGCAGCGCCTCTGCCTGCGCCGCGGTCGGGACCTCATTGAAGGTGGCGATGCCGCGCACGAGCGCGCCGCCGTCGTGCGCGGCGACCAGACGCGCGAGGCCAGGCGCGTCGGCGCCCGGCATTTGGGCGGCGGCGGGCAGCATCGCGAGAAGCAAGGACAGAAAAGCGGCGGGCTGCATGCGGACGGCGTGCATTTGGGCGCTCCCGGGCGTCGCCGGGCTTGGCGACGGAGGGGGCCATCCTCGGATCGCACCCGCGCGTCCGCCATGAAGCGAAATCCCCAGTCCTGCGGCGCGAGTCGCGTCAGCGGTGGGCGCTGCCCGCCCGTCCGCCTGAGGAATTCACCGGGTGTCCTCCGCGCCGGCGCCTGCGGAGACTGCGCGCATCCGGCGATTCCCGCTGGCAGGGATGGGGCATCCAGATGAGCATCCACACCGGCACGTTGCGCACGACGCTCGTCATGGCCGCCATCGGCATCGCGATTTCTGCGCTGCTGTATGGCGCATTCAGTTTCCGGGCCGGGCACCGCCCGGCCGAGCAATCCGGCACCGTGGCCGTCGCCCGGCCGCCCGACCCGGCCGCCGTACGCGCGCGCGCCGAGGCGAGCGCGGAGACCGCGCGCGAATCGCTGGAACTGCGCGCTGCGGGCTCGATCTCGGTCTCGAGCGATCCGGCGACCGGCAGCCTCGGCGCGATCCGCGCGGGGATCGGCGGGGATCTCATGCCCGGCACGCCCCAGGGGCTCACGCCCCGCGGCAAGGTCGAAGCCTTCCTCGCCGAGCAGGGCGCATTGCTCGGCATTGCGGATCCCGCCCGTCAGCTCAGGCACCTCGGCATCCAGAAAGACCAGTACGGCTTCAGCCATGTGCGATACCAGCAGCTTCATGACGGCGTTCCGGTCCTGGGGGCCGTGCTGCAGGGCCACGTCAGCCCCGACGGCCGGCTGACCGCCGTCAACGGCAAGTTCGTCCCGGACATCAACCTGCCGGCGGATGCCGTGGTCGCGGGCGACGCGGCGCGCATGGCGGCGATCGCGAAGGTGCGCGAGCAGCAGCCGGCTGCGTACAAGGAGGTCGAGCTCTCCGCCGATTCCGCGGCGCTCGTCGTCTATCGCACCAACCTCACGAACGCCGCGCCCGGTGTGAACCACCTCGCCTACGAGATCGAGGTCAAGGGCAGTCAGGTGCGCGAATTCGTCTACATCGACGCGCTCACGGGCAAGCTCGTGGACCAGGTCACCGGCGTCCACGGCGCGAAGTCGCGTGAAGTGCACGAGGCCAACATCGCCACGCCGCCGGCGTGGCAGGAAGGCGACCCGCGCCCCGCACCCCAGCCGGCCCATGAGGACGAGGTCTCCGGGGCCGGCCACACCTACAACCTGTTCTTCAACCTGAGCGGTGGCGGCTACCGGTCCTGGGACGGCAATGACGCCACGATGATCACGGTCAACAACGATCCGACCATCGTCTGCCCGAACGCGAACTGGAACGGCACCTCGACCAACTACTGCTCGGGCACCTCGGCCGATGACGTGGTTGCGCACGAGTGGACGCACGCCTACACGCAGGAAACGAGCGGATTGATCTACTCCTATCAGTCCGGCGCGCTCAACGAGTCGTACTCCGACGTGTTCGGCGAGACGGTGGACCTCCTCAACAACCGCGAGACGCTCATGGGCACG
>k87-1326450_pt1 | contig 18188 bp, 17 predicted proteins | sample MGYA00084030_6733316 | MGnify analysis MGYA00084030 | reverse complement strand
TGACCGAGAGCATATCTCTTCCGGCCGCACCCATCAGAAAACCGATGCCCGTCACCAGCAGCGCGCCCAGTAACAAAGCTGTCAGGATGATCAGAGGTTCGTATTCCAACGCACCCACTACAAGCATCAGCAAGACTACCTGGAAAAATACCATTGATACGCTGACAACGCCCTTGGCGGCAAATAATTCGCGGACACCCATCGGGGAAACCAACAGGGCGCGGATCGTGCCAGACTGAATCTCTTCTGCCAACAGGCTGGCCAGCCCCATCGTTTCGAACATCAGCACAATGACGGCTAAGAGCGGCAACATGCGGTTGCGCGGCAGTACCTGCTCACCCGCCATGTCACGCCCAAGGATCACCTCGTTAGCTTCAATGTTCAATGATCGTCCGGTCAACGTCAGGGTCATGGCTTCCACGACGACCCGCATGGCATCCTTGATGTCATCATCCACATCGGATGAAACATAAATGTGGACGGTCGGCTTTCTGCCTGCCGTCACATCCTGAAACAGGTTTTCCGGGAAGGCGATGCCGCTGCCGATCTCTCCATCCAGGATGGCTTGCTGGAGCGCCGCCTCACTTCCATACAACTGGAAGCTGATGCCGTCATCCTCAAGCACCTGCGCCGCCTCAGCAGAGGAGGATGGCGCATATAACCCGACTTCAATGATCTCGTCCACTTTGTCCGGCATTGCATAATAAACTCCGATGTATACCACCAGGCCCATAATCGTGATGAGGGTATAGAACCTGTTCCGAAAGAAGATCGTCAGGTCCTTTTGGATCAACGGGGGAATGGTTTGCCAGTTCATCTATGCCAGCCCTCGCCCCGTGATCTTGATGAAGATATCTTCCAGACTGGCTTCCTCGCTGTGAATGGTGATCACTTTTTCGTCACTGAATAGTTTTTGCAGGTTGGTGGCAGTGGCGTCTGTATCCAGAATAATTTCACGGTTTTCAAGTTTACCGTCAATGCCGGCCACCTGCGCCCTGACCATACGTTTGCCGTATTGCTGTTTTAGGTTGTGTGGAGTATCCAATGCGGCGATTCTTCCCCGCTCGATGAATGCCACCCGGTCGCACAGTTTGTCGGCTTCGAGCATGTCGTGCGTGGTCAGGAAGATGGTCACACCTTTTTTTGCTTCGTCCAGGATCAGGTTGCGAATGGATTCGGCCGAGACCGGATCCAACCCTTCGGTGGGTTCGTCCAGAAAGAGGATGCGCGGCGAATTGACCAGCGCACGGGCAACCATCAGACGTTGTTTCATGCCTTTGGAGTAGCCTTCCACCCGGTCCTTGCCGCGTTCCCCCAATCCGACCCGATCGAGCTGGGCGTGCCCATCGAAGTTTTTGACACTGAACAATTGGGCAAATAATTTCAAGTTCTCGATACCGGTCATCTGCTCGTACAGGTTGGCGATCTCAAAACAAACGCCGATCTGCGCCTGCACTTTCTCTGTGTTTTGGGTAATGTCCATGCCAAGCAGTGTGGCTTTGCCAGCTTTGGGGCGCATCTGCCCGGTCAGCATCTTGACGGTGGTTGTTTTACCAGCGCCATTGGGTCCGAGAAATCCTAGAATTTCACCCTCGGCAACGTCGAAGTTAATGTGGTCGACGGCGAGCAAATCCCCATAACGATAGGTCAGGTTTTCGGCAGTGATTGCGTGGTTTGGCATGTTTTCTCCTTGTTTGACGCTCATCAATCGAAGGCGCTAATTCATTAATAGCTATTTTAGATTTTCTGGAGCAGTGATACTTCTATTGGATGCAAAGTGTTTCCACCCAACCTGATCGTGGAAAAGTCCGCTCCGGGATCCGTAAAGAATGTTCACAGTTTGTTGGTCGCCGTATGTAGGGCAGTCAGGGTACCGGCAGATTCTATGATTGCAGGAAGGCGAGCCTTTTGTTCCACACATCATTGGCTGACCTGCCAATCCAGATCAGGTGAGAATCTGAGGGTACTTCAAAAAGTTCACAGTTCCTGACTTCGCGGCAAACACGTTGCGCGTTCATTGGTGAGACAGTATTATCGTTCGGTGAAAACATGACCAACACCGAACTTGTGATTTCAACCAGGTTTTCTACATGATGTTCAATATCGTTCATAAATCCTGTTCCTGACCGGAAAGTTTGGAGCATGCGGCGGATAAATGCCATATCATCCGCACTCATCCTTCCCAGCACTTCATCAACGTCAAGAGTGGTCAGATCATTCATCATAGCTCTGATCATGAGCATTGGAAAGAGTTTCAACAACGTGTGCATCACTGCCCAGGTCACACGTTCCGCACGTCCAAATCCAATGCGTGCACGTTTTTTCTGGAACTCGCTCCAGTCCATCGTCATCCCCGATTCCAGAATCAGTTTCTGTGTCCGACCCGGATGCCGTTGGGCGAATGACAAGGCTGTATGTCCTGCGGCAGATATACCAATTACATGAGCGCTCGGTATTTGGAGTACATCCAGCAGCGCCGCCAGCGCATCCGCAGCTTCCTGCGCCGTTCTACCTGTTTCTGAAGGGGTATCATCGTACCCAGGACGTGAGGGAGTCAGAACGGAAAAGCCAACTTCAACCAGTTGTTCATGCGAGAGCCGGGTAGCCCGGCTGCAATGCCCACCGTTCAACACCATAACCGTTGGTCCACGGCCCTCGAGACGATACTCAATTGGACCCAGTGGCGTATAAGACATCCTTTGTGACATTAGTAATACTCTCCATCTTGCGCCATGCGCAAGTCTGCATGCTCTATACGGGTATCAATCCGTTAAGTAACTTTGGATAATTTCAACTGCGTGTCCAACACCATCTTCGGTCCGCAGAATCTCCCCCAGTGCGAGAGCTCGCTGCCGCATAGGTTCGTCTGTGACCGTTGCCTTGATAGCGGTTGCCAGGTCCTGAACAGTCAGTTTGCGAAGTGGAACGGGAGCCGGTCCCACACCCAGTGTCGCCACGCGTCTTCCCCAGAATGATTGGTCACCCACAAAGGGACAGATCACCGTTGGTTTTCCGGCTCGCAGGGCGGCACCTGTCGTGCCCGCTCCGCCATGATGAACCACTGCCGCCATTTGAGGGAATAGCCAATCGTGTGGCACCGCATCGACCATGAATATGTGATCTGGCATATCTCCTGCGTTCGCGTGACCAGCCCCTCTTGTAACAATGCCACGCTGTCCGGCGATCCGAAGAGCTTCTCCCAGCTCGAGATTATTCGCCTCACCAAACATGGACATGCTCCCAAAGCCAACATACACGGGCGCAGGCCCATCCGCAATAAACCTGACGAGTGCCGGATCAGGACGCCATTCCTTAGGTGCATCCAGAAACCAATAGCCAGTGACAATCGCTGACCTGCCCCAGTCTGCGGGTCGCGGGACTACCGCATCACTATACGCGTACAAGGTTGGGATTGCCTTGCCGCGCAACAATGACGCTTTCTTCGCAGACGGCGATCCCAATACCTCCCTGCGCCACGCGTTGACGGAGCCGCCAAACATGGCGGGTGCTAACTTGGCAAAAAATTGATGACTGGTTTTATTGAATGGTCCAAGATTCCGGAAGGGAAAAAAGGGACTTGGAAACTCCCGCGTTGGCGTATAGAGCGGCGCCGGGAAAGCGACAAAAGCAGGGACTCCCAGCTGATCGGCTATCTCGAACGCGCCGATCGCAGCCGGATTGTAGATGAATACCTCTGTATCTTTCGCACTTGCCCATTCGTCAGCCAGCGTGTCTTTCGCCATCTCCTGATATTGTCGAATAAGCTGAAGAGGGTTTCCACGCTTTTTGGGTGAAGAATTCTTATCAGCCGTCTGAGCAACCTTCAGGTAATCGCCACGTAATGCCGCATGCTTCAACCCATATTGTTCCACCAGAGATTGAAATTCACTTAAGGTGGCAATGGTTACTTCGTGACCCACCCGCTTTAATCCCAAGGCCAAGGCGATATAAGGTTGTACATCGCCACGTGTGCCAATTGTCAAAATACAGATCTTCATGGTTCCTCCGTGACAAGTTCTCGTGTTGTTGATGTCCTCAGCAAGATTCTTTGGTTGACAATCCACCCAGTAGCAATTGGGATGTCAACTTGATTTGAGTGGATGATTACTGGCAGGCAGAAACCTGGGAACGATCATGTCCAACAATCTGCAGAAGACCTTGTTGTCCATTGAAATAAGTTTCAAGCAAGCCTATGACTACCATACAATGGTTGTTGTATTCGCTCCAATCTTCACCAAATACCACGAATTGAAACAAGTGGTTGGGGTAAGGCTTATCCGTGCAAAGTGTTGGACTGCCATCTTCATCCGGCAGGTACACACAATAGGCCGTTTCAATCTTGCACGTTACATTTGAGCCGAGTAGATTCGCGATATTGGAACAAGGCTGAATAGATTGGAATGGAGTAGTTTCCGTTGTGGCGACATTGTGGTCAGCATCGTACCGTATTGCGACCTTACTGAGATCACCATCAATTGTGAGGAGCCAGGCAGCAATCCAACCGGTAAAATCGTCGGCAGTCGCCATGTAAACCCAAGAGGCGTCTGCGTTCCGTCCCAAGATCGTAATACACGCACCAGGGGCAAGCGCGCCGATGGCTTCGTAATCGGTTCCCGGACCCTGTCTGATTCTGATTGCTTCTTCAGTTGCGACACAAGCATTTAGTTCCAATATTATAGGTATTGTTGGTACAGATGTTTGTGTAGGAAATGAGTTGCTCGTGGCATTAGCTGTTGGGGAAGGAATGTTTCTGCTACAGGCCGACAACAAAATGAACAGTATGCCCAGATGAGGTACCCATTTTGTGTTCATATACTAATCTCCAGAAATTGTTCGATTTAGAAGCTCTTTATCAGATGTATGTTGACCACGCCTGGCGAGAAAGATAAGCTTCCTGGCATCACATAAGATCAGCGAGTGCATCATCCTATCTGGTCATCCAGGGGCCAGACCTTGACCGGTACAGTAAATGCGGCATAGAACATCCCGCCATACCCTGTGCCATGACGGAGTTCATTTGATGTAACCTGTTGCACCGTCAGTATCGAGTGATGCTCCTGGAAGCGTTGCCAATGCAACTGTTTAAGGGATTTCACCAGGCTACGATCCAGCATTTTACCCAGCGCATCCACATCCTCTGACAACTGAGGAATTTTTACAAGAAGATAAATGGAACCATCCCAGTCTTCCGTATTTTTTATTGGTGTCTCTTCATATCTGAAGATTGCCTGAATATCGGGATACCAGGCTGCCAGTTTCCGGGCAACTCGTTGCTCTAATGCGCATCTGAACGCTTGAAGGAACGCCTGACGTTGGTCCAAGCGATCCAATTCAGCATTGTGGAGCAAAGGATGGAATTGGCTCTTGGCTTCCTTCAGTGCCTTTTGGCACAGATCGTTCGCTGCGTGATCGAGCTCCCTCAACAAGGGCAGACCGGATTGCACTGGCTTTAGCCGCCGATTACTAACATCACTCATTTCAGACCATCCAACACTACATTTGAATCACAGAAACTCATCTCCAGCTGGCTTGGTAAATTTAGCTGACGATCCCTACATATCGGTCGAGGACTATCACCAGCTCGTCGCTCTAGCCTTATTCCTGTGGCACTACATAGGTAGTTCTATGGCGGATTTGTGCGTCCTCGTTTAGAGGATCCGGCTTTTGCTTCCTGGGCAGCTTTTATGAAGTCACCGCGCAAAGGAGCATACAGAGGTCCATGCTCCTTCACGAAAGATTCAAACTCAACCAAGGTTGCAAGGGTTACTTCATGACCAGAACCTTGCAGACCCAGACCTAAAGCTATATAGGGCTGCACATCGCCACGCGTGCCCATGGTTAAGATACATGTTTTCATTTTTAATCTCCAAGATTTAGGCTCTGTCACCTACTTTTCACATTGCAGTCAACTGACTTCGCTGGACAGGCCATCCTTCAATCGTTGATGTCGTTCCAAATATTCCAGCACCTGGTTCATGGGTGGACGCTCGCGTTCAGCAATTTCCTGCACATCCAGAAAATAGCCTTTGGCATCGTGCCGGATCAACTTCATAGATCGGTTCACGTCCTCCAGCACTGCGTTTCCCAGGCGTTTCTCCAATTTGCGCATTACCGTTTGAATGATCGCAAATGACATTTTGCTCAATGCTTCCAAGTGCTGGTTATGATGGATACGTTCCAGAAGATCCACCTGAGCAATGCCGCGCAAGCCATATCGTTCATAAATATCGATTAGCAAACCAGTTTCCACACCATAACCAGAAAAGAAGGTTGCACCTGCCAGTGCCGTGCGCCGGCCCGCATATTCGCCTGAAAGCGGCTGAACCACGCCCGACAATTCTGGATAAAACAAATTCAGGAGCGGACGGGCGGTTAACTCAGTGACGCGGCCACCGCCGCCGGCCTGCATTTGTTGACCGACTTTCAATGGACGGCGATAGAAGCCTTTGACGAATTGTATTTGGGGGTCCTGTAAGAGTGGACCGATAATTCCATACACAAAGCGCGGGTGAATATTCACAATATCCGTATCGATCCACACAATGAGATCTCCGCGCGTCACAAGTAAGCTCTTCCACAGTGCTTCGCCTTTCCCTGATCGCGCACCCATTTGTTTCAACAAATGCTGATGGATGTAAACGGGGACACCCACCTTTTTAGCGATCTCACGCGTGTGGTCGGTCGAATTGGAATCGATCAATATAATCTCATCCAACAATGGCACTTTTTGCATCAATTCTTTTTTCATCACCCGCAGTACTTTGCCCAACGTCTCTTCTTCATTCAAGGCCGGCAAGGCTAGGCTGATGCTCAACCCCTGCTGTTGTTTCGATTGCACCAGCTCCCGCAGGCCATTGAATTCATCTGCGTGGAAGGTATTCTCGGCAAACCATTTATCCACCAAGATCGAAATCGCTTGTGCACCCGCACTTTCATCGTAGGTCGCATACGGCAGCGGGCGCCCACTTTTAACAGCGATTACTGCGCTGTGTGCCTCGCGCAGGATACGGTCTGCTACCGGCCCTAACGAAACTGAACTTTTAACGGGCTGGGCCGTCGTGCCCAACACAATCACATCCTTATGTTTCGCATGTTGCAAGATGGCCTGCACCGCATCCTCCGTGACCTCAAACTGCTTCTGCACTTCGGGCAGTTGCTTCAACACCCGATCCAATCCTTTGAATGGTGCATCTTTTCCGGCTTCAGGATCCTCTGAATTGCGAATATGCAGGGCTGTGACACCATTAGACTGTAAACCCAGACCCACCCGCAGTGCCAGCTCAGCGTGAGGACCGCCTCGCACCGGAACCAGCACTTGTTTTGGAATACCGTTAATTTTTCCACGCAGCAAAGCCACATTGCAAGGAGGACGCGTCAGCACAGTGCCCAATGTGACACGCAATGCCTTGAGATGAGACTCAAACTCGATGCAAAGCAGATCTGGCTCTGCCTCCTGCAGCAACTTCGAAAGTTCCAGCCACGGCTCATAAGCAACAATGACTTGCGATTTGCTTGTGATGTGGTTATCGCTACCAAAGCTGCGGAGCAGCCTCCGCAGGGCGCGCGCGGCAATGGCACCAGTGCTCAGAGATTGTTCGGGTGGCACGATCACCACACCCACAAGAGTGATCTCTGCATCAAAAAGACGCGCCATATCCAATGCGTGTAAACCCGGCCCTTGGTGGACTAGTGGAACAAAAATGGTATGTATGGGTGAAAATTCGGAATGTCTGGCTGGCATAGAATTGAAATCTCCATCTGGCTTTTCATAAACATGTCTGCATGTTTTTCGGAATTTGGAACTCCTCTGGATTCCACTGCACTCGATAAGGTTGTGCATGGTCTGGAATGTGTTGGTAGATCACTTCCATCCGAAAACTTTCGGTGCGGCAAATCATGATTGCCAACGCAATACCATGTGGCACGATTATGATTGATTCATCACGGTGCCCTTCGGCAATTTCGTTCACCACTGCAAATAGCCGTTCCATTACAACGCGCGGCGATTCTCCATGCGGGGCGCGTGTATGAAATCGATCTCTAGCGCGCTTGGCCAGTGCTTGTGAATAGGTTGCCTCAATTTCTCCTGAGAGCATGCCCTCCCAAACACCAAGATCGATTTCCCGTAAACGCGGCTCCAGGACAACAGTCAAACCCAGGGATTCAGCGATCACTTCAGTGGTTTGTTTGGCGCATAGGAGATCACTGTTATAGATGACAGAAAGATTTAATTTCTGCAGTTGTTTACGAGTCACCAACACTTGCGCGCGTCCCATATTATTTAATCCGGGCGCGTGAATTGACTGGCCTTGCCACCTTCCTGTAAGGTTCCAATCCGTTTGTCCGTGACAAACCAGCCAGCGTTCAGTCATCGTTCCTATCCGAAGCTTTTTGAGTTTTCATCTTTTCTTGATTCTTGTCATTCTCTGCGTTCGGTTTTTGCGCATGCAGATTTTCACTGGCAGCTCCCGCTCAAGTTTCAGATGGGAAAGCCGCATGATCTCCCTGTGGCGTTTTCAAGATCAGATATCCGACGGAGCCAGCCAGCATGGAGCCAAGCAAGACCCCGAGCTTGGAACTCTGAGCGATTTCAGTATCACCGAAGGCGAGGAAGGTCACAAAGATTGCCATCGTAAAGCCGATGCCTCCCAGAAAGCCGGCACCGATTAGATGTCTCAAGAACATCCCGTCCGGCATTTTGGACAGGCCCAATTTCAACGCCAACAAAGAGAAGAACACAATGCCGAGGGGTTTTCCAATCACCAAGCCCATGAAGATTCCCAGCGTACCAGGGCTCAGCAGATTCCCGAAGGAGAAGCCCGCCAGCACGATTCCGGTGTTGGCCAGTGCAAACAGCGGCATGATCAGGAATGCCACGGGCTTGTGCAACTGATGCTGCAGTTGATAGGAGAGGGAGTCCTCCTGTCCCCGGTCAAAGGGCAATGCAAAGGCTAATAGCACGCCGGTAATCGCCGCATGAATACCAGATTGAATGATCAGGTACCACATGACAAAGCCGAGCAATAGGTAGAGAACCATCTGGCGATTCCCCAACCGATTCAACAGTAATAAGATAAGAAAGCTTCCTGCGGCCAAGGCAAGATATGTCAATGAAAAATCGGAGGAGTAAAAGAGTGCGATGATGATAATGGCTCCCAGATCATCGATCACAGCCAGAGCGGTCAGGAAAATTTTCAAACTGACCGGAACTCTTTTGCCAACCAGGGCAAGGATACCCAGGGCAAAGGCGATATCGGTGGCCATCGGAATCCCGAATCCATTCTGCGTGTCCGTTCCCCAATTGAAAATCAAATACACCAGCGCCGGGGCCACCATGCCACCCAGCGCGGCGATGATCGGCAGGGAGGCATTTTTGATATCTGACAATTCACCGACATACAATTCCCGCTCGATCTCCAACCCAATCAAGAGAAAGAAAATGGCCATTAACCCATCGTTGATCCAGTGCTCCAGATCAAAGCGTAGATGGAGCGCGCCCCAATCAAAGCCAAGTTTGATATGCCAGATATTCAGGAAATCCTGGCCGGCTGGGGAATTGGCAAGCAGGATGGCACTGAGCGTGCAAAGAATCAAGATGATTCCAGAAGCTTGTTCGCTTTCCAGGAATTCCTGAAAGAGGGTGGTCAGTTTTTGTTTCATCTGCTTATGGCGACTCCATTCCCTGAAATCAGGATGCACATCATTTCAAGGATCATTTTTGCGAGACTGCCCAGGAGTGTCATTGAATCTCCGTATGACTAGTACGTTTTGTATAAGAGGATATACATCAAACTCGCGATGATACAGGTCACCAGCATCACCGGCAATCCACGACGGTTCCATAACGCGGACGTAATGGGCGTACGTGTTTTTTCAGAGAGTGAAGCCACGATGATATTGGCAGTCGAACCGATGATCGTCCCGTTGCCACCAAAACCCGCACCGAAGGCCAGTGCCCACCATAGCGGGGTGATGTCCAAGCCTGATTCACCAAGCCCGTGAATGACAGGAATCAGGGCTATGGTGATCGGAACGTTATCCACTACCGCGGATAAGCCCGCGACAATCCAAATGAGACTGACCCCAAACCAGATGGGTGGAATGCCAGATAAATGTTCCATGATGCCGACAATGCCTTTCAGAACACCGGTTGCCTCCAGTCCACCGACCATGACGAAAAGAGAGGAAAAGAAGATTAGTACGCTCCACTCCACCTTTTTGAAAGTTTCCTGAATATCTGGCCTCACCCAGAACAACGCGACCGCTGCCGCCGTGACAGCGATAAATGCGGGACTGATATGCAGAATATGATGCACGAAGAATAACAGGATGGCCGCACCTAGAATGATCAAGATGCGACGGGCGGTTTTGGGATCATCCAGGGACTCGACTGGATTTAAACTCATGACCGCTGCAGCGTTCGTCGGGCGCTTTGACAATTCAGCGCGAAACAAAAAGGTCAACAATACCAATGCGATTGCCCAGGTCACCACGACAACCGGAAGTGAATAGATGAGAAAGTCGTTGAATGAAAATCCAGCCGCCGAACCAATCAATACATTCGGTGGATCTCCGACCAGCGTGGCAACGCCGCCTGTATTCGAAAGCAGCGCCTCGGAAATCAGATAAGGTATTACGCTAATGCCCAGGATTTCACAGATCAAAATGGTCACGGGCGCGAGCAAGACCACCGTGGTTACATTGTCGAGGAACATGGAAAGGACCGTGGTGATGCTGCCGAGCAGCACAAATAAGCGCAGGGGCTCGCCTTGGGAGGTACGTGCAGCCCAGACGGCCACATATTGAAAGAAGCCTGTTGGTTCCAGCATGGCTACCAAAATCATCATGCCCAACAACAAGCCCAGGGTGTTAAAATCGATGGCTTCCAGGGCGGCTGCCTCCGAATAAAATCCCATGAGTTTGCCCACACCGACCATGAGCACCCCACCTGCAATGGCAACAATGGAGCGATGGACCTTCTCGGAAAAGATCAGCACCAGGCTGGCAAGGAAGATGAGGCTGGAAAGAATGGCAGGGATGACCATCAATCCGCCTTTGCCCAGTTTGAAAGAATGGCAACCCCAATATCTACTCGAGAGGCGATGCCCACCAGTTTCCCGTCTGCCGCAACAATTGGTATGTCATGTAATTTGTGTTGCAACAGCAATGCGTAGGTGCGTAATAAGCCAGCATCTGCGGGCACACTGATGGCAGGGCTCATCAAGGTTGTAATTGGTTTATCCAACACCTCGGCTGGAGGTCGCGTCGTCTCGACGGCACCAAAATCATGCACAAAATCCAAATCTGTCACGAAGTTGACGAAATCCGGCAGTTCCAGAGAGAGCAGAGATTGCAAGCTGACTATGCCAATCAGCCGGTCATCCTGACCTACCACGGGTAAAAGTCCGATGTGCTTTTTCACAAGCACCTCGGCCGCCTCGCGGATGGTGCAGGTATCCGGTATTGAAACTACGTTGCGTTTCATGTACTTGTCGATTGTCATATGATCACCTGGTCCTTGCCGATAACCTCTCGGCTAAAAAATTAAAGAAAGGGTTGTGTAATTCACAAACAGCATTGTTTATCAGATACACGAGGTCTCATCATTCTTCAGCCGTGGGTGGTGCGGAAGCTCCCAGACTTCCAAGACACCGCTAAAATGCAAACGCTCCGCCGGGAGATATGACCCAAAAACCAATCGGGTGGTAAGCGTTGTTTCGATGAGGTAATCGTCCACCTGCGAGATCAGCCGGGAAATCAGCCAGCCCAATAACAAACCAACGATTACGCCACCCACCGAGCCCCGGATAAATTCTCCCAGACGGTTAAGAGTGTCAAAATAACCTACCAGTGCAGCAGTTCAATAATCAAGGTTTCAGCGGAAAGAAATTTTTCCATGCACGTTCTCCAGGTAGTACTTTAATCCAGCCAATACAACACGATCATCGAACCGACATACATCAAGACCAGCGCTATGCCATCCCAAGAAAAACGATAAGGGGTTCGGGGAGAAGCACGGTACATCAAACTGATGATCACCACACCGGTCATCATCATGGTCATCACGGCAGCAAAGGCATTGGCATTCGTGAGTGATGCCCAGAAATTATTTTTCCCATCCGCGAGGTCGTAGACAAAAAACAAGGTGATGTTAAACAGATTACTGCCGAGCACATTGCCAATAGCCAGGTCAATGGCGCCAAGCCGGATGGCTGCCAAGCTGGCGGCAATCTCCGGCAAGGATGTGGAAACAGCCAGGAACAGGTTGCCCACAAAGCTTTTCGATAAACCAGTGGTTGTCGAAAGGCGGTCGCCAATGGCTGCGAGCCAGATTCCCAATGCCACGATACTGACCGCACTTATAATGAAAACCACATAGGCTTTGCGGGCGGAAATCGCATCATAGGCATTTTCCCTGGCTTCCTTCTCCAGCACCTCATGCATGCGTTCTTTTTCCAGCCCGGCGATCATTCGCCCACCAATGATATACAGCACGATAATGACCAGACTCAATACGCTGATGCCCAGGCCGCCAAAACCATTCATTGCCGGTCCGATCAGGACGCCCAAGGCTACGATACCCAGCAGTAGCACTCCCAAGCCACCCGAGAGGATATGTACATCCTGCGCCCGGGCAAGCACGCGTCCCGGTTGATACGCCAGATCCATCATGGCAATGAGCACGAGATTGAAAAGACAACTTCCAATGGCGGCGCCCGCTGCCAGGTTCGGCGCGTGCAACCATGTCACCGCCGAGATGCCCGATGAGAGTTCCGGTAGGGAGGTCACTCCAGCGATGAGAATTGCGCCAAGCCAGACCCGTCCCAGCCCGGTCTTTTCGGCGATCACATCGCCGTATTTCGAAAGCAGAGCGCCGGCCAAGAAAATCAAGGCTGCGCAGATCAGGAATTCAAGCCAGATCATGGATGCTGTACTCCTGTCATTCTTGCGCTGATGTCCCACAAGGCTTTTTGGGTCTCTTTGTTGTACGCATTTTTATTAGCCTTGGCCGCAACCCCTGGGCCATCCCAATAGCCGCCGGTCTGTTGTTCTGCCACGGGGTCGGCTGCGAGCCAAACGTACGTTTCTGCCATTTCCTCCGGTGTCATAGAAAACTTGCGCTTTATCTCATACATTCTGAGCAGCCAATTAGGCAGATGATTCAGCCGTTCATCCGGAATGGCCACATTGCCCACACGCACACAATGCACACTCATGCCAGCCCGCAGACGTTCAGCCAGATCGAATGTAAACATGACCTGGGCCTGCTTGGAATGATAGTAGGCATGTTGCAGGTTGAATTTTCGCTCGCCATTGAGGTTATCAAACTCGATATCCAGAAATGGGTACGTGAGCAGCCCCTTGCTGGCCACGGTGATCACGCGGCTGGGGGCACTGTCTTTCAGCACATCCAACAGTAACTGGGTCATCAAAAACGGTCCCAGATGATTCGTGGCAAAAACGGTTTCAATTCCATCAGCAGTAAGCACACGTTCTTTCTGCGTGTGATCAAAATTAGCGGCATTATGAATCAATACGTGCAACTCCCCATACCGCTCAAGAAACTCACGCGCAAATTGACGAATGGACTCCTGTGATGACAGATCCACTTGCATCAGATAAACTTGTGGACTATTGGCTGCCTGCCGAACATCCACCAAAGCCTGGGCACCACGTTCCTTCGAGCGACAAGCCATGACGACCATAGCCCCACATTGGGCGAGTTGAATGGCAGCCGCTTTTCCGATGCCGGAATTAGCCCCGGTGATCAGAATGACCTTGTCTTTCAAATCGTATTGCATATCTACCTCCAGCCTTGATTAATTTCCCCAAAACGTTTTGGATGATTGACCAAAAAAATGGCGCCTCATGAAATAGGGTTAATAGCCTGTTGAGGGGCGAACCAGGAGATTGGGCTTGATGAAAATCGGGGTTTCGATGGTTTCACCGGCGATAGTTTTCAGGAGCATGTCCACAAGCTGCCTGGCTATGTCGAACACCGGGATGTCCAGGGTGGTGAGCGGTGGCTCTGAATGCTTGGCATCCTGAACACCATCGAATCCGGCCACAGCCAATTCCTGTCCGATATCCAATCCCTGCTGGTGCGCGGCATGCAGCACCCCGAAAGCCGTTTCATCATTGATACACAAAATTGCCTCTGGTGGATCAGGCAGACTAAGCAATTCGATCGCCGCTTGGAATCCACCCGTGCTAGTCAGATCAGCTTTTCGAATGAACTCTTCGTTGAGTTCCAGGCCATGATACTGAATAGCCTGCCGGAACCATTCCAGCCGCTCCATCTGGATCACGAGCTCCGCGGGACCGCCGATAAATGCAAATTTATGGAAACCGCCATAGCGAATATGTCCAACCAGGTCGATAAAACCCTTGGCGCCATCCACACGAATACACGGATATTGTTTTCCCCCAGAAAAATCCAATGCGGCAAAAGGGATATTTTGTCTGCCAAGGAGTCTGACCCGCCAGTCCCGCACACGAATGCGATTAAGGATGAATCCATCGACTTTGCCGCTGTTTACCCAACGTTGGTAGAAATTGCGTTCCATTTCTTCTGATTTGGCGTTTGCCACCAGGAGATCATAGTTCTTCTCGGATAAAGCCTCGCCCAAGCCTGATATGAACTCTGTGAAGAAGGGTTCATCGAAGCGTGGGGCGTTGGCCGGTAGGATGAAGCCAACGGTGTCCGACTTCTGACGACGCAATTGTCGGGCGGCACGGTTGGGGGTATAGCCCAATTTGCGCGCAGTATTGACCACCAATTGACGGGTGGACTCAGCTACATCATCATAGCCATCCAACGCACGCGACACGGTGGTAATGGATAGGTTGAGCTTTTGGGCAACATCACGAATAGTAGGACGAGGCATAATTCACCAAAACGTTTTGGAAAGTTGACAAGTTATTTTACCACTTGTGATCTGATATTCCATCACCACTCTATTAAACTAGATTACAGATCCGGTGAATATATACCCACGAACTGGCACAGTGTTATATTCAATTCTCAAAAGATGATTATCTATTCACGTCATGATATAAGGCATACATATGCTACACATCTTTTCCATTTCACCACCACCGCTTTTTTTAGTGAGGATTCGGTTGAGGAACTGGCATTTACGGTCTATGGTATTCCCATACAGGTGTTCAACTTTTGGGCATGGTATTACCCCAATGATCGAATACTTTTATGGGGTGATAAAGAGGACCAAGGCTAGCTAACCCACGCGCAGGTATTTCAAATCGGCAAGAAGTGGAAGAGCCAGACGGGTTGGATTGGTGGTTTTGAGAAAACCAGGCGGCGCGAGATAGCCGGCCGGACCGATAAGCCAGTTTTTTGGAATGGCTTCTGTCACGCCAATAGACTGCAGTACTTCGTGCACTGCCCGAATAATCAGCTTCGATGAGCAAATCCAACAATTGCAAACAGGCCATGGGACGTCTGACACGAGGATTGTCCAAGATCTCCTCCACCTTCAGCGTATACCTGCGCACGGAACGGGTGAGGGTATCCCGGTCCGGCAGCCATTCATCGCCGGCAATTAGGCTGAAGGGACCGCGCAAAGCCAGTTGAACGACCAGCTCAGTGAGCCTGTCCCGTTCTCTCCCGGCAGCCTCCACCCGAAGTAAGTGACCAAGTCAATAAGGTTCGAGCCAGTGCGCCAAGTGTGTCGGCCTGACATCTTCAATATTTTGCAGTGATCGCAGAACGATGGAACGGTGATCCATGTTTGCAGAAAGAGCAAATACCAGGAACATCCGTCGAGGTAGGATTTATCGAACAAAAGTAGGCTAGCCAACAGGAAGAGCCAGATATAGCGGTTAACTTATTACCCACCCCGGAGGCACGATTGACAATAAAACTTATGTTCTACGATAAAGATTGTCAACATGTCTATCTGGGAACTTATCTGTTACTGGGTAGGTCTGCGCTCTGATCTCGGCCCTCGGTATTACAAGTTCAGTGAAAGTACATTGGTCACGCTAAAGACATTATCCGGGCAAGCGGGCTCGCCTGAACATGAACTTACCCAAAACCTCGTAGCAGCCGGCCTCTCCCAATATTATTCGACCGATGAACTGATGTGGAAGTGGGAGGCCCTTTCCGCGCGGGAACGGTACGTAGCCGCCCTGATCTGTCTGGCGGGTTTCCAATCAGAAGACCTGCAGCTACATAACCGCTGCGAACCTCCGTGTTTGGGCTAGTTACTGCTGCCCCTTTTGCAGAACGAACCGGAACGCTCACACCAGTCAAAGGCAAGTCCTTTGATGGAGTCCAAAAATTTAATCAGACTGCTCACAAAGGAGATTAGAAGTAGAAATGCAAACATCGCGGCTGAGGATCTATCCATACACGACAGGATAAGCTAAAAACTCAATGCGGGACCCACGCGGTAGCGCTTGTAACCGGCTTTTTAGTTTAGAGTAACCCAACAAAACAGTAAGGCACGCGCCCCTAAAGACGCCACACCAAGATGAGATACCAGTTAAGACTAGAGTGTGGTTATAATTTCAAGGTTGGCTAAACATGTCTGCAACCAACCATTGGTGATGGCGACATGTCTTGAGTGTTTCTGACAGCGTGCTTTTTCGTCTCAAGGGTGAGTCACATTCATACCACGTTCCTGCCGTGAGCCGTTATGCCACCCAATTACGATCTGCATTTGGCCCCACATCAAGATCCCATTCATTACTAATGAAAGGCTGTCGTCATGTCAGAGAGAACACTTCGTCCCTACCCTGGAGCGGTGGCGATCGTTACCGGCGCCGCGTCTGGCATTGGTCGCAGCCTGACGGAAGAATTAGCCCGGCGCGGCAGTGAAGTCATTTTGGCTGATCTGCAGATCGAACTGGCGGAGGAGGTCGCGGCCGCGATCCGTGCCGCTGGAGGTCAAGCGCAGGCAGTCAAAGCGGATGTTGCTGAGCCGGCCGAAGTCGAGGCGCTCATCGGTCAAACCGTGGAACGCACGGGCCGCCTGGATTACTTGTTCAACAACGCGGGTGTTGGGATCGCCGGTCCCATCGGACAGTTGTCTCTGGAGGATTGGGATCGAGCGATCAGTGTCAACTTACGCGGGGTCATCCATGGCGTGCGGAGCGCCTACCCGATCATGCTCCGTCAGGGATTTGGTCATATTGTCAACACCGCCTCGACGGGCGGGCTGATCCCCACTCCCGGAACAGTCGCTTATTCTGCCGCCAAGCATGGTGTCGTTGGACTCTCAACATCACTACGCGCCGAAGTAGCGGCAACGGGCATCCGGGTGAGTGTGTTGTGCCCTGGCTTGATCCGTACCGCGATCCTGGCGGGTGGGGGCAAATACGGCAAGGTGTATACAGACTTGTCCGTTGAACAGCAACTCAAGATCAGCGAGCAATTTAGACCCATGTCCCCAGATCAGTTTGCACGCCGCGCCCTGGACGCCGTTGCCAGAAATGTTGCGATCATCGTGATTCCCTCGCAGTGGAAGCTGATTTGGTGGCTGTACCGCTTATCTCCCGGTTTGATCATGCGCCTGATGCAAAGAATGCTCGGGGACAACCTTGCCAAAGAAACAGCCGCCAACCGCTCATGATGCGCTGGAAATTGCGCATGGGGGCTAAACATGCAGTTGGGCATTTGATATACTTCACCCATGAAGTTCGAATTTACCGGTAAGATCATCTTCTGGCGAGGTCCCGCCCCGTGGCTGTTTGTCCCGGTTCCGGCGAAGTACAGCCGCCAGATCAAAGCGGTCTCAAGTCTGGTGACGTATGGCTGGGGGGTGATTCCCGTCCACGTGCGGATCGGCAAAACCGAGTTTACGACTTCGCTGTTTCCCAAGGATGGACGCTATTTAGTGCCGGTCAAAGTGGTTGTCCAAAAAGCGGAAAAGATCGGCAAGGGCGACAAGGTGACCGTGCATCTCGAAATCCGTTGAAAGTCTATTTAGCCACGGATTTTCACTGATTTGCACGGATTTGTTTTTACCTCCGTGGGAATTCGTGTAATCCGTGCCTGAACATTTCACCACCTCCTCGTATGACGGTCCCCGCAAGAGGTCTATTGATTTTTCGCAAATGATACAATGGGGCAACTGATTGACATTTACCCATGTATAACCTCTCCCAAATCGCCGAAGAAAAAGATGAACTGCGCCACGCGGTGTTGAACGCGCGTGCCTATA
>k87-127576_pt1 | contig 18263 bp, 17 predicted proteins | sample MGYA00084030_6733316 | MGnify analysis MGYA00084030 | reverse complement strand
CCCAAAGCGTCGCCAGAAGCCTCTCCGGCAACCAGACCTATACGTAGCGTATGTGACGGCGTATGCGTTGCCAAGCTAATCAGCGAATAATGCTACGGGGATTGTCTACCAGGAACTTAGCCAGCACATCGATTTCTGGATGATCGCGGCCGATTTCGGTGATTTTTTCTCTGGCTTCTTCAAGCGTTAAACTTTCCCGATACAATAGTTTGTAGGCCTTTTTAAGACGGGATATCTGTTCGGCGGTAAACCCGCGTCGGCGCAATCCCTCCAGATTTAATCCCCTCGGGCAAGCCACGCGTTCACCCGCCAGCACATAGGGCGGCACATCCCTGGTCACGCCCGTCGCAAACTGCACAAAGGCGTGAGCACCAATCTTGCAGAATTGATGCACCATGCTGTATCCGCCCATAATGACGAAGTCATCTATCCGCACATGGCCGGCCAGGCCCGCATTATTGGCCATGATGATGTCATCACCCAACACGCAGTCATGGGCAATGTGTACGTAGGCCATAATCCAGTTACGATTGCCTACTTGAGTTAGTCCTTGATCCTGTATCGTGCCCCGATTGATACTGACGTATTCACGGATAGTGTTGTCGTCGCCGATAACTAAACGGGTGGGTTCATCGCGGTATTTCTTATCCTGCGGCGCATCACCCAAAGAAGCAAACTGAAACACCCGGTTATTACGCCCAAGCGTCGTTGGTCCCCGGATAACCACATGTGGGCCGATGTGACACCCCGACCCAATCTCCACATCTGCACCGATAATGCTGTAGGGACCGATGGTGACATCTTCTGCAACACGCGCCTTAGGATCGATAATGGCTCGGGGATCAATCATCCTTGTACTTCCTCGCAGCACACATCAGATCGGCTTCGGCTACCAACTGACCATCTACTGTGGCAGTCGTTTTGAACTGCCAAACCTGCCTTTTTGTTTTAAGAATGCTGGCTTCTAAGATCAATTGATCACCCGGCACCACCGGTCGTTTAAACCGTGCGTAATCAATGCCGACAAAATAATAAAGCATGGTCTGATCAGGGACTTGCCCGACCGTCTCAAAAGCCAGAATCCCCGTCGATTGCGCCATGGCCTCGAGAATCAGCACCCCAGGCATTACCGGTCGCTCGGGAAAATGCCCAACAAAAAACGGCTCGTTGATGGTGACGTTCTTGATTGCCCGAATAGATACGCCAGGCACGCATTCCGTTATCCGGTCTATCATCAAAAACGGATATCGATGCGGTAAATAGCGAAGAATTTTATTAATGTCCAACGTAGTCAACAGTGGCTCCTGTTATGCCCGCCCACCACGCCGTAGTGAATCCGGGTATATTTTTCTTTAATGATTTTGTCAATAATTCAAGCACTTAATCCGACGCTTGACCCTCGGACTTTTCTAACCGGCCAACGGCACGAGCTAGATCATCTAATTTCCTGAAACGAGCCACATTTTTTCGCCAATTCCGGCTTTCATCCACCGGAATACCCGAAGAATATAGGCCGGATTTTAGCAAAGAGTGCGTCACCATAGTCATGCCGGTAATGTAAACATCATTGGTGATTTCAAGATGTCCGGATATGCCAACACCCCCGCCAATCTGGCAACGTTGGCCTATGGTTGTACTACCGGCTATACCGACGCAACCGGCAATCACCGTATTTGCGCCAATGCGAACGTTGTGGGCTATTTGGATTTGATTATCCAGCTTGACGCCACTCTCAATCACGGTGTCTTCAATCGCTCCCCGATCAATCGTGGTGTTGGCGCCCACATCCACATCATCACCCAAACGCACGGAACCAAGCTGCGGAACTTTAACCCAAACCGGCCCATCTTGCGCAAAACCGAAACCATCCGCGCCAATAACGACGCCAGGATGCAGCACCACTCGCTTACCGAGAATCACGTTATCACCCAAATAGACATTAGCCACCAGCTGGCTATCCGATCCAATCCGTACGTTTGCGCCGATAACGCAACCTGGACCGACACGAACCCCGGAGCTGATTTGACTACCCGAGCCAATATAAACGTGCGGACCAATCTGCGCCGTGGGATCTATCACCGCATCGACAGCCACCACCGCACTGGAATCAGTGCCTGACTGCAACGGTTTAATCGTCTGAAACAACGCCGCCACCCTGGCATAGGTGAGATAAGGATTGGCCGTCACTAAAGCGGGCAATGCGCAATCATCCACATCAGACGCCGATAAAATAACTGCGGCAGCACGTGTCTGATTGAGATATTTTTTGTAACTGGAATTATTCAGAAAACTGATGTGATTGGGCGTGCCGGGGTTAAGTACACACACGCCACGCACACGAGTTGTCGCCTCACCAACGAGGCGACAGCCCAAGCGCTCAGCCAATTCATCCAGGCTGTATTCCATGTCCCTACTCTCTGTCGACTAACCGCACCGTTATTTCTTTAGCTTGGCCAAAACCTTAGCAGTGATATCCAATTTTGGGTTGAAATAGGCGGGATCGGTTACGACCAGATCATATTTTTCCGCACTGGCGATTTCTTCGATAACGTCACGAATCTTTTGCTGAAATTGACGCATACCCTCGGATTGACGCTTTTGCACATCCATCTGGTACTTCTGTTGTTTTTCCATCAGTGTCTGCTGCGTGCCGATCAATTCTTTCTCTTTTTGTTTGCGCTTATCTTCATTGAGGACGGCTTTATCTCGCTGATAGGCTTCGCCTTGCTGCTTGAAAGCCTCCTGTTCGGCTAGCAGGTCTTTACGGCGCTGAGTGAACTCACTCTCCATGGATTCGCGCAAAGCAATGACTTGCGGCGCCTCATTAATGATCTTCTCGCCGTCTACCACGCCAATTTTAAGATCCGCTGCCATCGCGGAAAGTGAAGCAGCCATCAATACAACCATCATAGAAAACTTAAAAAAATGCACGCTAAGCTCCTTAAAACACATTAAAAATTAGTCACCCAAATTAGAAAGCGGCCCCAAAAGTGAAGCTGAAGGGTTCTTCACGGTCGCCAGGTTTCGACTCTATGGGTCTGGCCAAGGCAAATTCCATCATACCAAGAACCGGAGTGAGCCACTGGAATCCAATACCTGCGGCCATTCTAAATTCGGTCTCATCAAAACTGGCGACATCGGGAAACACCTGGCCCGCGTCCAAGAATAGACTAAACCGGGTATTTTTGCTTTCTGGAATCAGCGTCGGAAAAAATACTTCAAACTGTCCGGTACTGCGGAAATTACCACCGATGGGCCTGTCATATTCATCCACCGGCCCCAACGAGCTGCCACGGAAGCCGCGCACCGAGTTAATGCCCCCCGCAAATAATTTTTCGTAGGGAGGAATATCGGTGGTGTCGGCGTAGGATTCGGCATAACCCAATCGTATATTTACGGCGCCAATCATGTGCTTATTGAAGGTGTAGTAATGCTGATAACTGTAATCGGCAGTGTAGTACTCAAGATCGGTCACGGGCACAGCGATATCCACAGAAAAACGATGTAAATAACCTTGATTTGCAAAAACCGTCCGATTTCGAGTGTCTCGAACCCAGCCGGTTTGCGCAATGACTGTACTAAATTCATCGCCATTATCATTAACAAAATCAACTATCTGCTGAGTAGAGCTATTCAACACGGTCAGCGCATCATGACGATAGCTACCGCCCAATCGCAAACTATCGTATTCACTAAGCGGCAACCCATAACGCAAGCTGGCGCCATAAGAATCCGAAGTATACCGAGAGCTCACTGTGTTTAACGCGCTGGTGGATCGATAAAAACCGGAAATAGTGCGGCTAATCCCGTCCACCGTATAGTACGGTTCGGTGTAGGACGCACTGTAATTTCGACTGAATTCTGTATCGACAAAATCCAGGGAAATACGGTTGCCCGTACCGAGAAAATTGCTGTGAGAAACGTTGGCATTAAACATCACGCCCTGGCTGCTGGAATAGCCCACGCCCACCTGGAAAGCACCGGCACTGCGTTCCGCTACTTCAAAATTAACGTCGACCTGATCTGCGACTCCAGGTACAGGAACCGTCTTTACATCGACCTGTTCGATATAGGGTAGCCGCGCCAGACGAGTCCGAGACCGGGTAACCGTACTGCCATTAAATACCGCACCTTCAAGTTGCCGCATTTCACGACGCAACGCCTGATCTTCGGTTTTGAAATTGCCCGCAAAATTGATCTGGCGAACATAGTAACGATTGCCAGGACGAACGCGAAAAACGATAGATACTTGATGGGCTGCATCGTCAATATCTGGCACGGGATCAACTTTAGCGAACGCATAACCTTCATCACCCAGCCGATCAGAGATGCGCTTGGCTGATTCAGTCGCCATTTCTCTGGAGAAAATGGTCCCCGGCTGGACGGCGATCAGTTTGCGCAGCTCCGCCGCGGGCAATATCAAATCGCCGTCCAGGTCAACGGCTTTAATTGTGTACTTTTCGCCCTCATACACATTAACGGTGACGTACAGACTCTCTTTGTCTGGAGCCAGCGAAACCTGGGTAGATTCGATACGAAAATTAAGATAGCCGCGATTTTGATAATAGGAGGTAAGCGCTTCTAAATCTCCGGCCAAGGCTTGCTGCGAATAACGATCAGAACTGCCAAATAATCGCCACCAGGCATGGGTGCGTAGATTGATTTGCTTGCGCAGCAAATCGTCACTGAACACCTTATTACCGATAATGTTGATGCCATGGATAGTAGCCACTTCACCTTCGTCAATGGTAATTGCCAGCTTGACTCGATTGTCAGGCAGATTTTCTACTTTGGTGTCAATCTTTGCGCCATACCGGCCATTGGAGTCGTATTGCCGGCGCAATTCCTGGGTTATTTGAGCCACCACCGAATCGTTATACACTTGACCTTCAGCAAGACCCGCCTGTTTGAGCACCTTGTTGAGGTTCTCGGTGGGAATTTCCTTGTTGCCCGTGATCTCAAAAGCCGTGATGGTTGCCCGCTCTCGCACGGCAATAACTAGCGTTTCGCCCTCACGGTACACCGCAACGTCACTAAAATAGCCGCTGCGATAAAGCACCCGGACCATGCGGTCGGCTGATTCGCTGTCAACCAATGCGCCTACTTCCACTTCCGCCAGTACTTTGATGCGATCAACGTCGATACGCACCTGCCCGCGCACCTGAATATCCTCAGCCACGAACGACGTAAACGCCTGAGCAGAACTCCACGGCACAACTGTTAGCCCGGCAATCAACATCACGCAAATCAACCTGGTCGAAACCTGGGAATTGAATAGCGACGCTTTGAACAAGGCGCGCAGTGATTGAAAAAATAAATCAACATGCCCTGTTGAAGACAAAATAACATCCCTGATTCGGATCAAAACGTCGCTCCGTGGCTTAAGCGTGATAGTTATCTAATAGAATAAATTTTTTGTTACCCAAAAACCCTGGAAAGGTCGTTGTAAAAGGCAAGCCCCATCAGCAAAAATAGCACCCCCATCCCTAGTTGCTGCCCAATGGATTGAGCGTATTCCGAAAGCGGGTTGCCCTTAATAACCTCAATCAGGTAAAAAAACAAATGCCCACCATCTAAAACGGGGATCGGCAGGAGATTAAGCACCCCCAGGCTAATACTCACCACGGCCAAAAAGCCCAGGAAAGGGATAATGCCCATAACCGCTGATTGGCCAGCGTACTGCGCAATGTTGATGGGGCCGCTAATGTTTTTCAAGCCAACCTCACCAATTAACATTTTACCCAGCATTCGCAGGGTCATGGCCGACATCTGCCAAGTCTTGGCAAAAGCCACAGGAATGGCCGCTATCGGGCCATAACGATACTCGGTAAAAAACCGATCTCTCAATTGTTGAGTGAAGGCCGCAGAGGCGCCCACATAACCCGTCGTTTTGCCGTCTACCTGGCGCTCACCGGGTGTAACAAACAACGTTTGCTCTTCACCATGACGCTGCAGACGAACCTCTAAACGAGCACCGGGATTTTTGCTGACCACGCTAGCCCATTCGACCCAGTTGGCGACCGCCTTGCCATCAACAGACAGTATGTGATCGCTAGACTGTAAACCCGCCTGATCTGCGGCTTCGCCGGGCTGAACACTGTCGATGACAGCCGGCAGTTGCGGCATCATCGCCACAATGCCGATTGTCGACAATAACTGCTCAGGCTCATCGAGGCTGGCATTGCCTGATAATTTGAGGATCATGCGACGCGACTGACCATTCTCATTCTTGACTGCTACATCAACGTCACCACCGGAGAGCACAGACTCGACCAAGCGCAAGCTCACCTGCTCCCAGGTTGAGGTCAGCACATCATCAATGGCCACGATCTCGTCGCCGACCTGCAATCCAGCCAAGTCGGCCGGGCTGGCCGCGATGACCTCACCCACTATTGGCCGGGCGCCAACGACCCCGGCCATCAAAATCACCCAATAGAGTATTACCGCTAACGCTAGGTTAGCGAATGGGCCAGCCGCAACCACCGCCGCACGTACCGAAACTTTCTGCCGATTAAAGGCATAAGCCAGTTCTTCTGGCGCCACATCGCCTTCCCGCTCGTCGAGCATTTTGACGTAGCCGCCCAGCGGCACACTGGCAATCTGATACTCCGTACCCTGTTTGTCGCGCCAATGCAGTAAAGGTTTGCCGAATCCAACACTAAATTTGAGTACCTTCACGCCCAGACGACGGGCCACCCAGAAATGGGCAAATTCGTGAATGGCTATCAATAGGGCCAAGGCAACGATAAACGCCACGGTAGAAATCAAAAACTGTGTCATGATGCCAACCTCGTCATTTCATCGTGAGCAACACGACGCGAGAATTTATCCAGTTCCAATATATCATCCAGGCAGTGGACTGACCTGGGCGTGATTCGTTCCAACGCGTGGCTGATAATCGAGGCCATATCCAAAAAGCCCACTTGGCGTACTAAAAATGCTGCCACGGCAACCTCATTTGCAGCGTTGAGCACGATGGACGCCCATTGATCCTCACGAGCCACCTGCAATGCCAAGGTGAGGCAAGGGTATTTATTGAAATCTGGCGGCCGAAACTCCATGTTAGCGTAGGCAAAAATATCGAATCGACCGACGCCAGACTCTATCCGCTCCGGCCAAGCAAGGGCGTAGGCAATTGGCGTGCGCATGTCGGGCTGGCCTAACTGGGCCAATACCGATCCATCGACGTATTCTACCAAGGAGTGAATCACACTTTGCGGATGGACAACAACCTGAATATCATCGGGCCGCAACTTAAACAACCAACAGGCCTCGATCACTTCAAGACCCTTGTTCATCATGGTCGCTGAATCCACGGATATCTTTCTGCCCATGATCCAATTGGGGTGAGCGCAGGCTTCTTCCGGCGTTACGTGCTTGAGATCTTGCAGCGACCGATCACGAAACGGCCCCCCCGAAGCGGTGAGAAGGATGCGCCGAACCCCTGAATTTAGCGGATCCTGCTGCCCCTGCGGCGGCAAGCACTGAAAAATGGCATTGTGCTCGCTGTCGATAGGGATTAAGCGCGATCCCGATCTGGCGGCTTCTGCCATCACCAGCGCACCGCCCATCACCAGGGCTTCTTTGTTTGCCAACAGAACTCGCTTGCCTGCGCGAACAGCTGCCAAGGTCGGCAACAATCCGGCCCCGCCAACGATGGCGGCCATCACATCATCGACATGATCTAATGAAGCCGCCTCAACCAGCGCTTGCGGGCCGTAGTGAACCTTCGTCCGGCAGCCGGCTTGCCGCAAACTCACCTGCAACTCGCTGGCCTGATTCGCATTGGCGACGACGGCCAACTCCGGCTGGTAGCGCAAGCATTGCTCGCGTAGTCGATCAATATTGTTCCAGGCCGTCAACGCAACCACGCTGAATTTTTCTGGGTGGCGTCCAACAACATCCAGAGTGCTTACCCCGACCGACCCGGTGGCACCGAGTACACACAAGCGCCTCATCCTGCCCACCTTTGCCAATCGACGCCGATCAGAAACAACGGCGCTGCCGCCAGCAGACTGTCAATGCGGTCCAGGATTCCACCGTGACCGGGCAAGAGATGGCCGCTGTCCTTCATGCCTGAATGACGTTTGAACATGCTGATGGTCAGATCACCCACCACCGACATCAGTACAATAAAGCCAAACCAAGCCAGCAGATTAATACTGAGCAACCGATCAATGCAGATAAACCCCATCGCGGCGGCAGCCACGCCAGCAATCACACCACCCACCAACCCCTCCCAGGTTTTTCCTGGGCTGACTCGTGGCGCCAGCTTATGGCGACCGAATGATCGACCGGCAAAGTAGGCACCGGTATCGGCCGCCCAAATCATCACCAGGACCGATAACAGCAAAGCCGGACCGGTTTGGCCTCTGGCTTGCAATGTAACCAAGGCATACCAGCCAGGCAGTAGAAGAATCAACCCGATAAAGAATTTTTTTGTGCGCAACGGGCGGTTGAGTGGTAATCCCTTGGGATAGGACTTTACCCAAAAAAAGGCGTACAGCCACCACAGACCGCAAAGCAGCAGCAACAACTTGGCGATTATTCCGTCACTCAACCATAACGCACCCGCCAGCACAGCAAAACTGGCCATGAACGTGCCGCGCCATGGCTGGTTCAGCCCCATCAGCTGCTCCCATTCATTGGCTGCGACCAAAAATATCAGCCCGGCAACCAAGGCAAAGTAACCATTGCCCAGGCAAAAAATTGCCAGCACAACCAATGGGATCAAAAATAATGCGGTGAGCAGGCGCTGACTGAGCATTCGATCAAGCCGTTCCTTAGGATTATTAGCTTTACTTAACACGTCCAAAACGACGCTCGCGGGTGGCAAACCACGCCAATGCCTGATCCAGGTCGTCTGCAGAAAAATCGGGCCATAACGTATCCGTGAAATACAATTCCGAGTAGGCCAAATGCCAAAGCAGAAAATTGCTGACACGGTGTTCGCAACCCGTACGAATAAGCAGGTCAGGATCCGGCAGATCGCCTAACTGCAAATAACCAGCAAACTGCTGCGCGTCCATCTGTTGCGCATTGACTAATCCAGTCTGGACATCCAATGCCATGCGGCGTGCTGCCTGCAAGATATCCCAACGCCCACCGTAACCTACCGCGATAACCAGGGTCATACCTTTGTTACCGGCAGTAGTCTCTTCAGCACGCCGGATAACGTCGCGAAAACCCGGGGGGAAAGCATCTATGTTGCCGATGAAACGCATACGCACCGCATTGGCATGCAACGAGGGCAGCTCTTCCTCAACCGTTTTAACAAACAGCTCAACCAGAAAGGCAACTTCGGCAGCCGGTCGTTGCCAGTTTTCGCTACTGAAGGCAAAAATCGTCAAGATGCCGATACCCCGTTCGCGACAATTTTTAACCACTTCGCGCGTCGCCACCACGCCCGCCTGATGGCCGACGGTACGCTCAAAAGCCTGGCGTTTTGCCCAGCGACCATTGCCATCCATGATGACGGCCACATGGTATGGCAAACTTTGGGAGGACGGGGGAGTGCCCGCATTTGGCGACATGAATAATCCTAAAACTCTCTACCGTGGCAGTATCGTTGTTCTACCACACAGAATGAACCCAGCAGCGTACCGTTTTTTCAACCGCTGCAACCACTTAGACCTTCATTAATTCTTCTTCTTTTTCAGCCAGCAGCTGATCAACGCGGGCCACATAATCATCGGTAATTTTCTGAATTTCGTCCTGCGCTCTGCGCACGTCGTCCTCGCTCAGAATCTTTTCCTTTTCCATCTGCTTGGCATCGTCAATGGCATCACGGCGAGTGTTGCGTATACCCACCTTGGTGCTTTCACCTTCCTGGCGGACAACTTTTACCAAATCCCGACGGCGATCTTCAGTTAACGGCGGAATACTGACGCGAATGGTCGTTCCTGCCGTGGCGGGGTTCAGGCCCAGATCGGAAATCATAATGGCTTTTTCGACCGCTGCCACCATGGTTTTTTCCCATGGAGTAATCGTCAGCGTTCGCGCATCACTGGCGACCACACTGGCAACCTGACTGATCGGGACTTCGTTGCCATAGTATTCGACTCGAACGTGATCAAGCAGGCTGGCGTGGGCACGCCCCGTACGCAGCTTGGACAAATCCGTGCGCAGGGCCTCCAAGGATTTCTCCATGCGGGCTTTGGCGTCTTTTTTGATATCTTGAATCATGGGGGTATTCCTGTCACCCAAACTACTATCCAATATTAGAAGGCGAGTTATTCACCAAGGTACCCACCGAAGTATCCCCTTGGATGATCCGCATCAACGCGCCCGGTTGTTTAATATCAAACACAATGAGCGGCACATCGTTATCACGACACATCACAATTGCCGTCATATCCATCACACCCAGCCGCATACGCACTGCATCGTCATAAGAAAGATGGGCGTACCTTACGGCATCTGGATGCTTCATCGGGTCGGCGCTGTAGACGCCATCAACCTTAGTGGCTTTGAGCAGCAGCTCGGCACTAATTTCAATGGCTCTGAGGCTCGCTGCCGTATCCGTGGTAAAAAATGGGTTACCGGTGCCGGCTGCAAACAAGACGACACGGCCTTTTTCCAGATGACGAATGGCGCGCCGCCGGATGTAATCTTCACAAATCTCATTGATCCGCAGTGCCGACATGACGCGCGCATAAACACCACGGCGTTCCAGCGCATCTTGCAACGCCAAACTGTTCATTACCGTCGCCAGCATACCCATGTGGTCGCCAGTGACTCTATCCATACCGGCATCCGCCAGGCCCGCGCCACGAAAAATGTTCCCGCCGCCGATAACCACGCCGATCTGCACCCCAGACTCCACCACGTCTTTGATTTCGCCGGCTAATCGGCCAATCATCTTCGGATCAATGCCGTAATCGGCTTCTCCCATCAACGCTTCACCGCTGAGTTTCAGAAGAATTCGACGCTGAGTCGGCACAGTCGACGGCATGGGTAGTCTCTTAATTCTTTGTGGGTTATACACTGCCCAGAGAATATATCCCCGAGCACTTCGTTAACAACTCAAACTGATCGGGCCGCTTGGTTAAGGCGGCCCGGCCGGTCGTTCAGATAGCTAACTTCCCCTGACTTGAGCCATCACCTCGGCCGCAAAATCTTCAGATTTCTTTTCAATGCCTTCGCCGACTTCAAAGCGGTAGAAAGCCAAGACTTGAGCGCCCGCCTGCTTGAGCAGCTTTTCTACTGTGAGGTCGGGATCTTTAACAAAGGGCTGGCCCAGCAAAGTGATTTCGGCCATGTATTTACGAATGCGCCCTTCGACCATTTTGGCAATAATGTCGGCGGGTTTACCGCTGTCTTTCGATTGGGCTTCGAGAATCTCCCGTTCTTTGGCGACCAGTTCAGTGGGCACTTGGTCAGCACTGATGCAGGTGGGCTTGCTGGCCGCCACATGCATTGCCAGATCGCGCGCTAATTCTTCACTGCCACCCTTCAGGTCGACCACGACGCCGATCCGGGTGCCATGCAAGTAAACGCCGAGGTGACTGCCTTGACGCGGAATTACCGCGAAGCGGCGCACTGATATCTTTTCGCCAATCTTAGCAATCAGCGTCTTCTGCTGATGCTCAACCGTGGCGCCCTCAACCGTCAATCCCATCAGCGCGGATAGTTCAGCCGGTGCGCTGGCCAGAGCCACACCCGCGACCTTTTCGGTAAAACCGACAAAATCTGCGCCAGAAGATACAAAATCTGTCTCGCAGTTCACTTCTACCATAGCAACACATGAGCTGTCGGCTTTGCGTGCAACGCTGATACGCCCTTCGGCGGCCACTCGACTCGCCTTTTTATCGGCTTTAGCCAAGCCCTGTTTGCGCATGTAATCGGCGGCGGCATCCAGATCGCCACCGGTCTCTACCAAGGCCGCCTTGCATTCCATCATGCCAGCGCCGGTACGTTCGCGCAGTTCCTTCACCATGGATGCGGAGATCGTCATAGAAAAACCTCTCAATACTTAATGTCATGCCCGAAAATCGAGCAACATAGCCGTGGGCAGCAAATCAACCGGGCTGTTTAGCCCAATTTTAAGGAGAACTCTCCCGCTGCAAGATCGGCACCCCGCCACAACGAAGGTGCCGACCATTCCGACCTTAGCTTACTCGGCGGCCGCTGCGCCTGAGATTACCGCCGATTCGGTGACCTCAACAAAGCCCTCACCAACGCCGCGCTCGCCACGCTGCTGCTTACCTTCGAGCACCACGTTAGCAATGGTCGAGGTATACAGCTGAATGGCACGCATGGCGTCGTCATTGCCAGGAATCACGTAATCCACGCCCTGAGGCGAGTTATTCGTATCCACCACCCCAACGACGGGGATTCCCAGGGTGTTGGCTTCGCTCACCGCAATTTTCTCGTGGCCTACGTCGATCACGAAAATGGCATCGGGTAGCCGAGCCATGTCTTTTATGCCACCTATGCTGCGTTCCAGTTTTTCTTGATCGCGGCGCAGTACCAAGGCTTCTTTTTTCCCCAGGCGATCCATGGTGCCATCCTGGACCATGGCTTCCAAGCCCTTTAGCCGCTTGATGGATTGGCGCACAGTCTGCCAGTTGGTTAACATACCGCCTAACCAGCGATGATTGACATAAGGCATGCCGGCACGGATGGCTTCGTCATGGATGGCGTCGCGTGCAGCACGTTTGGTGCCGACAAACAGTACCGTGCCACCTTTGGCGGCCACTCCGTGCAGGAAGGTCGCGGCGTCCTGGAACATGGGCAGGGACTTTTCCAGATTGACGATATGAATTCGGTTGCGCGAACCGAAAATATAAGGGGCCATTTTGGGGCACCAGAACCGGGTCTGATGACCAAAGTGAACTCCGGATTCCAGCATTTCGCGCATGGAAATATTAGCCATAAGGATACTCCAAATGTGTTTGGGTTTTGCCTCCACGAGCCCCACGAACCGACCTCAATCTCTTGAGGCACCCAGCTCCGTGTGACGGCAACGTGTGCGATTTTTAGGATGCTTGAATCCAGATTTTTTTCAGATTCAAAGCGTAAATACGTGACTGCTCTTAAACTACAAATAACTGCAAGAGCGGCACGACCCGCGACAACAAAAAGTGGCGACATGACCCCGAGTTGCTTTAGCAGGCGCGCGATTTATAACATAATCAGGCTTTACATCACAATTCCGGCGTATTGTATCCTGCTGTCATTCGACTTAGAAAATAGCACTTCGGTCGGCTGCGGCCTTAATTTCTTTGGCATTTTTGGAATATTTTAATGACCGTAACTATCAAAACTCCCGAAGAACAAGACAAGATGCGGGTGGCAGGACAACTGGCCGCCAGGGTTCTGGAGATGATCGAGCCCCATGTACAACCGGGCATAACTACCGACGAGCTGGATCGAATCTGCCATAATTACATCGTCAACGAATTAAAATCGATTCCGGCTCCGCTTAATTACAACGGATTCCCAAAATCCATCTGTACCTCCCTCAATCATGTGGTTTGCCACGGCATTCCCGGTGCCAAACAACTCAAAAGTGGCGATATCATCAACATTGATATTACAGTGATCAAAGACCTGTATCACGGCGACACCAGCCGAATGTTTTACGTGGGCGAGCCCAGCATTCTGGCCCGTCGACTCTGCGAAACAGCTCAACAAGCCATGTTCCTCGGCATCAAAGTTGCGCGCGCTGGCGCCTATCTTGGTGACGTGGGAGCGGTCATTCAACATCACGTTGAGAAGCAAAATTTCAGCATCGTCCAGGAGTATTGCGGCCACGGTATCGGTCGCCAATTCCATGAGGAGCCACAGGTTCTTCATTACGGTACGCCGGGGACGGGAATGCAGCTCCTGCCCGGCATGACGATCACCATCGAGCCGATGATTAATGCCGGAAAACGCCACGTTAAGCTGCTGCCGGATAAATGGACCGTGGTCACCAAGGATCACTCCTTGTCCGCCCAGTGGGAACACACTCTACTCATCACGGAAGACGAACCGGAGATCCTCACCCGTCGGCGCGGCGAAGAGATCCCCAGCCTATGAACGAAGCCACACCGATCCAAGGCACTGGATTGATAGCCTTCGACATTGCAGCAGAACTAAGAACACTAAGCACGGCACTAGCCGCTGGAGCGGTCACCCCAACGCCGTTCAAACAATGCCTGCGCCGCTTTGCTGAGGCTTCTAACAGTGCGTTTCAGCAAAACGTCGAGGCCGCCGAGCTGATGCGGGTACGTGCGGATTTACTCGATCAACTGCTGATTATGATCTGGCGACATTATTTAGGCGAGGCTGCCGACCAGCTCACTTTAACAGCAGCGGGAGGTTACGGTCGTCGTGAGTTACACCCCGGATCGGATGTCGACATTCTCATCCTCATCCCCGAGACCAATCACTCATGGAGTCAGCGCATTGAGGGGTTTATCCAGTTCTTGTGGGATATCGGACTGGATTTGGGGCAGAGCGTGCGCACGCCGGATGAGTGCGTTCAGGAAGCCATCAAAGACGTTACCGTCATCACCAATTTGATGGAGGCACGCTTACTCATCGGGCCAGAACATCTGTTCTCGCAGATGAAGGCCGCCACTAGTCCTGCCAACCTTTGGTCGGCCAAGGATTTCTTCGAAGCCAAGTGGAATGAGCAGAAAGCCCGCCATGCCCGTTTTCACGACACGGGCTACCAACTAGAACCCAATATCAAGGAGAGTCCGGGCGGCTTGCGCGATATTCAAGTTGTTACCTGGGTGGCTAAACGTCACTTTGACGCTCATACCCTGGAAGATCTGGCCAGCCACCACTTTCTGACCGATCAAGAGTATCGAACGTTAGCGTCCAGTCAGCGTTTTCTGTGGAAAGTCAGGTATGCTTTACACATGCTGGCCGGTCGACGGGAAGACCGACTGCTCTTCGACTTCCAGGTTCGTCTTGCCGCCCTGCTTGGTTATGTCGACAAAGACAACCAGAATTTGGCCGTTGAGCAGTTCATGCAGGTATATTACGTGACCATTAAGCGCGTCAGCCGGCTTAATGAAATGCTACTGCAACTGTTCCGAGAAAACATTCTGTATCCGCACGATGAAACTCCGCCAGAGCCGATCAACGCGCGCTTTCAAAATCGGCACGGTTACATCGAAGTCACTCACGATAAAGTTTTCGAACGTTATCCGTTTGCCCTGCTGGAAATCTTTTTACTTCTTGAACAACACGCTGAGCTCCAGGGTGTGCGAGCGTCAACGATCCGCCTGATTCGCCAATATCGCAACTGCATAGACGACAGCTTCCGGGCAGACATTCGGGCCCGCAGTCTGTTTATGGAAATTCTGCGTCAACCTCGCGGCATAACGCACGAATTTCGCCGGATGAATCGCTACGGAATACTGGCGCGCTATATCCCGGCGTTCGGCCATATTGTCGGTCGGATGCAGTTTGACCTGTTTCACGTCTACACGGTGGATGAGCACATATTGTTCGTCCTGCGCAATCTGCGCCGACTGACCGTACCGAAATTCAATCACGAATACCCCTTCTGCAGCGAGTTAATGACACGTATTCCCAAGCAGGAGATTCTGTATTTGGGCGCTATTTTTCACGATGTAGCCAAGGGTTGCGGCGGCGATCATTCGGAATTGGGTGAAACCATGGCCGATACTTTCTGCCGCCAGCATGGACTGTCAGTACGAGATACGAGTCTGGTCAGCTGGCTGGTCAGAAAACATTTACTAATGTCGATTACTGCGCAGCGCAAAGACATTTCCGACCCTTCGGTAATTCATGACTTTGCTGCCGAGGTGCGCAGCCAAACCCGGCTCGATTATTTGTTTTTGCTCACGGTGGCGGATATGCGTGGCACCAACCCCAATCTGCTGACCACTTGGAAATATAGCCTGCTGGTAGAATTGTATCGCGCCACCCGCCGAGCCCTGGAACGCGGTTTAGATAATCCCATGGATGTTGCAGAAATCATTGCCGAAAACCGTGACGAAGCTAAAGCCATACTGGCAAAATCCGGCTGTACCAAAGGCGTTGAAGAAGCCACTTGGAGCAACTTTCCACCGGAGTATTTCGTTCGCCACCACGGCGAAGAAATCGCTTGGGAAACCCGGCTTATTCTGGAGAATACCCACCCGAATCGGCCCCTGGTATCGGTACGGTCTGACCCCATACGCGGCGGCACCGCCATCTTTATCTACACCCCGGACCGCAATTATCTCTTTGGCCTGGTCAGCGCCACTTTGATTCAGTTGGGCTTGACGGTACAAGACGCCCGCATTCACTCCACGCCTAACGGTTATGCGCTAGACACCTACATGGTGCTCGAAGAAAACGGATCCCCCATCACCGACCCCGGACGACCGGAGGAAATCGAAGCCAGCCTGCGATCTGCCCTGAGCAGCACAGAACTGACGCCACCGAAGGTGAATCGACGCATCCCAAGGGCCATGAAATCGTTTCAAACACCTACCCAAATCAGCTTCATCAACGACGCTAACGCCCCACGCACCCGCATGGAACTGGTGGCCAGCGACCGCCCCGGTCTTCTTGCCATCATCGGCTGCGTATTCCAGGAGCAACACATTAGCCTGCACACCGCAAAAATTGCCACCATAGGCGAGCGCGTCGAGGATACTTTCTTCATCACCGACGCCGCCGGTCGCCTGGATAACATCCATCGGCAACAAGCTCTAGCCAAAGCGGTGACAGACGCCTTGGCCACCGGCTGAATTCCCATTTGAATAATGAACTGAAATCACCCCATGAACCCAGGTCTCAATAAGCTTCAGCCTTATCCGTTTGAACGAGTACGTCACCTGCTCAACGGCATACAGGCCAACCCAGCCTTATCAAGTATCGCCCTGTCCGTTGGTGAGCCCCGCCATCCCGCACCGGCATTTGTACTGGAAGAATTAGCCCGCCGCCTGCCCGGGTTATCCAGCTACCCATCCACCCAGGGCATACCGGAACTGCGCATGGCTATTGCCCACTGGGTCCGTCGGCGTTTTCGTCTGCCGGTGGGGACACTCCATCCAGAAACCCAGGTTCTACCCGTCAACGGAACACGCGAAGCCCTGTTTTCCGTCACCCAAGCCTTGGTAACGCCTGGCTCCGACAGCTTGGTACTTATGCCCAATCCGGGTTATCAGATCTATGAAGGCGCCGCCTTCTTGGCGGGCGCGCAGCCGTACTACCTTAACTGCCATGAAGAAAATGGCTTTCTTCCTGATTTAGCCGCTGTTCCGGAAGCCATCTGGTCGCGCTGCCAACTCCTCTATCTGTGCAGCCCAGGCAACCCAACCGGCGCGGTCATGGACCTAACCTACCTGCAACAAGTGATCGCACTGGCAGATCGACACAACTTCATCATCGCCGCCGATGAGTGCTACAGCGAAATCTACCCAGACGAAAATAATCCCCCGCCCGGATTGCTTGAGGCTTGTATACAAAACGGGCGGGATGATTTTCGGCGCTGCCTGGTATTCCACAGCCTGTCTAAACGCTCCAATCTGCCTGGTTTACGCTCTGGCTTTGTCGCTGGCGACGCCCACTTGATCGCCCAATTTTTGCGCTATCGCACCTACCACGGCTGCGCCATGTCCCTACCCAATCAATACGCCAGCATAGCCGCCTGGAACGACGAAGCGCACGTTTTGGCTAACCGCGATCTCTACCGCGCCAGCTTTACCACCGTACTGCCTATCCTCCAGACCGTATTGGATGTCAAAGCACCTGCCGGCAGCTTCTACCTATGGCCGCGTCTGCCTGTGGATGACGAAGAATTTACCGTGCGTCTGTTCCGCGACGGCAACGTCCATGTTGTACCTGGCAGCTACCTTTCCCGTCATGCTCAACAGAAAAACCCTGGCCACGGCCGGGCACGTCTGTCACTGGTCGCCCAACCCGACGTGTGTCGGCAAGCCGCTGAACGAATCCAAGCCATTTTATCCGGACGTAACCCAGCCCACACCTGATAGCCATGTAAACAACTTGGCCATGCTCTGTTTGTTGTTACAATACCGGCCACTTTCATTACAGCCAATTGAACTATCGAGAAGATCATCGTGAAGACTCTGCAAACACGCATCGAACAGGCCTACGAACAACGCAACGAAATCTCTCCTGGCACCGTCAAACCGGAGGTTCGCGACAGCGTGCTGGAAACCCTCGGGCTGCTGGAAACGGGCGCGCTAAGAGTCGCAGAGAAAAAAGGCAAAGCCTGGATCACCCACGAATGGATAAAAAAAGCCGTTTTGTTATCTTTCCGAATCCGCGAGAATCAAGTCATG
>k87-181534_pt1 | contig 18665 bp, 16 predicted proteins | sample MGYA00084030_6733316 | MGnify analysis MGYA00084030 | reverse complement strand
GGCGACCCCCAAGCCCCCCTGCAAGCGCTTATCATCGATTCCTGGTTCGATAATTACCTGGGCGTGGTTTCTCTGGTGAGGGTGGTTCATGGCCGAGTGTGTGCAGGTGATCGCATCCTTGTTATGTCTACCGGCAAAGTTCACCAAGCTGACAAAGTAGGTGTTTTTACGCCAAAGCGGCAGGATAAAGACTCGTTAGAAACCGGTGAAGTGGGTTATTTGATTGCCGGCATCAAGGAAATTTTCGGCGCACCCGTGGGCGATACGCTAACTTTAGCCAGTCGTCCCTGCCCAGAAAAGCTAGCCGGCTTCAAGCAAGTGCAACCTCGGGTATTCGCCGGTTTGTTTACTGTCAGCAGTGAAGACTACGAAGATCTTCGCGATGCGCTCTCTAAATTACGGCTTAATGATGCCGCGCTGCAATACGAGCCAGAAAATTCGACGGCGCTTGGGTTTGGTTTTCGCTGCGGCTTTCTTGGCATGCTCCACATGGAGATTGTCCAGGAGCGCCTGGAACGCGAATACAATCTTAACCTCATCACCACGGCACCCACCGTCATTTATGAAGTGGTCAATAACCGAAAAGAGGTATTGACTATAGATAATCCGGCCAGCCTGCCGCCGGTTGGCGAAATTGAAGAGATCCACGAACCAATCATTACGGCCAATATCCTGGTGCCTCATGAATACGTGGGTTCGGTGATTACCCTTTGCGAAGAGCGGCGCGGTGTACAGAAACGCCTGCACTACATGGGCAGTCAGGTCTCGGTGGTCTACGAATTACCGATGAGTGAAGTCGTTTTGGATTTCTTTGATAAATTAAAGTCAGTCAGCAGAGGTTATGCCTCCTTCGATTACGAATTCGCCCGCTTCCAGATCGCGGATCTGGTTAAGCTTGATGTGTTGATTAATGGCGAACGGGTTGATGCACTATCCATTATCGTCCATCGTGATAAGTCGCATACCCGTGGACGGACTTTAGTGGAAAAGATGCAGGAGCTGATCCCCCGGCAAATGTTTGAAGTCGCTATTCAAGCGGCGATTGGCGCTCATGTGATCGCGCGCAGTACCGTTAAGGCGCTGCGGAAAAACGTAACGGCCAAGTGTTACGGCGGGGATATCACCCGTAAGAAAAAATTACTGGAAAAACAAAAAGCCGGAAAACGCCGGATGAAATCCGTGGGGAAAGTCGAAATTCCTCAAGAAGCTTTTCTTGCCGTACTGGATATAGGCAAAAAGTCCGGATAGACGCTAAGCAGCATTCGTACCGATAACAGGGAAAAATTCAATGAATGGGTTAGATTTTTCTTTATTTCCTTTAGTGTTAGTTGTACTAACTTTTATTACAGGGATCGTCTGGGCGCTCGACAAATTATGGCTAAAATCCGCCGGCATACGCATGGCTGGGTTGGTAGAATTTTTGAGCGGGTTATTCCCAGTGATATTCTTTGTGCTCATACTGCGCTCATTTGTTGTCGAACCTTTTCGTATTCCCTCGGGATCAATGATGCCCACGTTGTTAACAGGGGATTTTATCCTGGTTAACAAATTCACTTATGGGCTACGTCTGCCTGTGTTGAATTGGGAAATAGTTGATTTTGGCAAACCAGAGCGCGGTGATGTGGTGGTGTTTCGTTATCCCCCGAATCCCCGCACCGATTTCATCAAACGAATTATTGGTGTACCGGGTGATGAGATTATTTATCAGAACAAAAAACTCCATATCAACGGCCAACTTATTGATACTGTCGCTATTGGCCCATATTTTGGCTCCGGTGCCGACCCGGCCGTACCCATTAATGAATTTAATGAGCAATTGTCAGGCAGCGTTCATCGCATACTGGTAACGGACACCGTGCTGCCGCGCAATGGCCGATACATTGTTCCTGAGGGCAAGTATTTCGTGATGGGTGATAATCGCGACAACAGCCACGACAGTCGCTACTGGGGATTCGTCCCAGAAGATCACTTAGTCGGCCATGCTTTCCTGATTTGGATGAGCTGGGACTGGCAGGCAATGCGTCCTCAAGTAAGTCGAATCGGCTCGGTTATCGAGTAACCTGGACTAAAATTAAACTTAACTTATCGACTTTGCGGCCGATCTCTCCAACACCTGGTGTTATCAGTGGAGGTTCAACGTATGCGTGGGTTAAAGTTTCAACGTGGCATGAGTTTCTATTCAACCCTTGTGATGGTTGCGGCGCTTGCCTTTGGCGCCTACACCATCTTAATTATGGTGCCCGTCTATCTTAGTTATTTTACAGTCCGTGATTCGCTGGATTCCCTAACGCAAATAACTGGGGGAGAAAAGGTGACCGCGCATGGAATCGAAAGTTCATTGCTAAAGCGGTTTCAGGTTAACGCCGTTGCAGGCGTCAAGGATGAAAATATTAATATTACCCAGGAAGGCAACCAATTTGTTGTCACTGTGGATTACGAGGTGCGTAAGAATTGGGTCGGCAACGTAGATCTGGCAATTCACTTCAGCAAAACAGTGAAAGTGAGCACGCCTTAAACGAGCGCTACAAGGTTTTAATGGAGCGGCTGGATTATCGCTTTGCCCAGCCTCAACTGTTAGAGCAAGCCTTGACGCATCGCAGCTCTGGCCCCGGACACAACGAGCGTCTGGAGTTTCTGGGTGACGGGCTGCTTAATTTTATTGCTGCAAAAGAGCTGTACGCGCTGGGTCCCCGCCAAACCGAGGGCGAGCTTAGTCGTTTACGGGCAACGCTGGTTTGCGAAGCGACCCTGGCAGAAATCGCCCGAGAACTGAAGCTTGCGGATTGTCTGCGACTAGGGCAGGGCGCGCGTAATAGTGGTGGGGGTCGTCGCGACTCCATTTTGGCCGATACGCTTGAGGCCATCTTCGGCGCGGTTTTTCTCGATAGCGGATTTGATGCGGCCGCTCACGTTATTCTGCACTGCTACGGTGACCGCATCGGCCAACTGCCACCTCCAGAATCACTTAAAGATCCCAAAACTCGATTGCAGGAATACTTACAGGCACGTCGATTGGCCTTGCCGGAGTATACTGTGCTGGAAATTACTGGCGTAGAGCATGATCAGCACTTTCGTGTCGGCTGTCGTGTCGCCAATGTTGAAGACCTTTTTATCGGTGAAGGATACAGTCGCCGTGAAGCCGAACAGTCTGCGGCCGCAGCTGCCATTGATACCATCACCATGAGGAAGGAATGACTGCGATCCCACCCAAGCAGGAAATTGACGCAACCTCATCAAAGGACTTTCACAGCGGCACAGTCGCCCTGTTAGGGCGGCCTAACGTCGGAAAATCCACTTTGCTTAATCGCCTGGTGGGGCAGAAAATCAGTATCGTCACCCCGAAACCACAAACGACTCGGCATCGGATACTTGGTGTTTGTCACCGTCCGCAAGGGCAAATCACTTTTATCGATACGCCCGGCCTGCATCAAGGCGTCCACCGCGCACTCAATCAATACATGAATCGTGCGGCGATGGGAGCGGTTGACGATGCCGACTTATTGCTCTGGATCGTGGATGCGGCGCACTGGCACGAAGATGATGAATGGGTGCTGGATAAGCTGAAAAACACTAAAGTACCGGTTGGTCTGGCCGTGAATAAGGTGGACAAAATCCATCCTAAAGAGCGTTTGTTGCCCCTATTGGCCCAGTTAACGGCAAAGCGTGAATTTGCCTTCGTGATACCGATCTCTGCACGCACCGGCTCTAATCAATCCGCACTAGAACAAGAACTGCTGAACCGTCTTCCTATCGGCGAACCTTTATTTGGTGATGACGAAGTGACTGATCGCAGCGAGCGTTTTCTGGTCGCAGAGATGATTCGCGAGCAGGTCATGCTGGCCTTAGTGCAAGAACTGCCTTACGCCACCACCGTCGAAGTGGAGTTATTTAAACGCGAAGAAGGTCGCCTGTGGTTATCGGCGATCATCTGGGTAGAGCGTCCGGGCCAAAAAGCCATTGTCATCGGTAATCAAGGTGAAATGATTAAACGTATCGGTAAAGCGGCTCGGTTGGAGATTGCTCGTTCATTTGACGAAAGTGTGCACTTAGAGCTCTGGGTCAAAATCAAGGAAAACTGGTCCGATATGGCGCCGAATTTACGCGACCTGGGTTACGAATAACGGCAGATGAGCGCCCTCATGGATCAACGCCGAATCATGCTGGAGCCTGCTTACCTGCTGCATCATCGCCCCTATCGCGACAGCAGCCAGCTGTTAGCGTTGTTTACTCGCCATCATGGTCGGATTGATGCCGTTGCCAAAGGCATTCGTCGGGGAAACTCCCGCTTGCGTGCATTTCTGCAACCTTTTCAACCACTGCTGGTTTCTTGGGTAGGGCGCGGCGAGTTAGTCACTTTGACGGGGGCGGAGGCGAACGGAAATCTGCCGCCGGCGACTGGAAAAACCTTGCTGTCTGGCTTTTATCTTAATGAGTTGCTGCTGCGTCTGCTGGCGCACGGTGACAGCCAAGTCGCGTTGTTTGATTTATATGCGGGCACCTTAAGCCATCTCTGGGGTGGGGCGCCTCTGGAAGCTACGCTGCGTATTTTTGAGCGCGATTTATTAGACGAGCTAGGCTTTAAGCTCAATCTGGACACAGAAGTGGCTTCCAGCGAGCCGGTAAGCCCTGATTTATGGTACCGTTTTGATCCGGAAGGTGGCCCCCATCCTCTGAGTGAAACACCGGGCGAGGCGGGCGACTGGGATTTTCCTGGCAACGCCTTGTTAGCTTTGGCCCGCGGGGAACTGCAAAACGAAAGCCATCGGCGCTACGCCAAACGTTTGCTACGTCAAACGCTGGCGCTGCACCTGGGTGGACGCCCATTAAAAAGTCGTGACATCTTTCGTGCGCTCAACTAATAACTCGCACGACCGCAAGGAATAGCTCATGCCTCATCAACCATCGATAAGTTCATCGCTAATGTCAAACCGTGCTATCGCGCTGGGCGTCAACATAGACCACGTGGCCACGTTGCGGCAAGCACGCGGCACGCTTTATCCAGAACCCGTTCAGGCCGCACTGATTGCAGAGCAGGCAGGTGCGGATAGTATTACCGTGCATCTGCGCGAAGATCGCCGGCATATCCAAGAGCGTGATGTGATGCTGTTGCTGCAAACGGCGCAAACCCACATCAATTTGGAAATGGCCGCCACCAAAGAAATGCTGAAGATTGCCTGCCAGTTGCAGCCCACCGATTGCTGCCTGGTCCCTGAAAGACGCGAGGAATTGACCACAGAAGGTGGGTTGGACGTGGTTGGAATGGCTGCTCAATTGGGCGATACCTGCCAGCAATTGGCAGAGGCCGGCATCCGAGTAGCGTTATTCATTGATCCTGATCCTAAACAAATAGAAGCCAGCGCACGCTTGGGCGTACCTGTGATCGAGTTACATACCGGTCACTATGCCGAGCTGATATCGGCTGAAGATCGCCAAAAAGAATGTCAGCGCATCAAAACAGCCGCCACGATGGCGGCCAAACTTGGCATAGAAGTCCACGCCGGACACGGCCTGCATTATCACAACGTCGGGCCTATCGCCGCCCTACCCGAAGTTGTGGAGTTAAACATTGGCCACGCCATTGTCGCTCAAGCCGTCTTCAGCGGTCTTGCAGAGGCCGTGCGCGAGATGAAGCGCTTGATGCTATTAGCGCGATCTTTAGGGTGATCTTGCGCGATGATTATTGGCATTGGCACAGACATCGTTAGCATCACCCGCATCGAGGGCAGCCTAAGCCGCCAGGGCGAGCGATTTGCCCGCCGCCTGCTGCATGATCAGGAATGGGATGCTTATACTCAAAGCAACTTTCCCGCACGGTTGCTAGCCAAGCGCTTTGCCGCTAAAGAAGCTGTGGCCAAGGCTCTGGGCACGGGATTTCGCCAAGGCATGGGCCCAAGACACATCGCCATCGATCATGATGATCTGGGTCGGCCGCTGGTAATTTATACCGGTCCGGCAGAAGCCCTGCGCCAATCTCGCGGTGTGCAAGCCAGCTTTCTCAGTATTAGTGACGAAAAAGACTACGCAGTCGCCTATGTTGTTTTGACCACGACGTTATAGGGATTAATTTCGACCGATGCCATTCATGCTCTTTTTACTACTTCTTGCACCGGAGGCCTTCGCCCATGGCGTAGCCGAAGATGACAAAGCGTTCATCGCGCAGAACAGCGGCATGCAATTGCTGCCGTTTATATATCTGGGCGCCAAGCACATGATCACGGGTTACGATCATCTGCTGTTTTTGGTCGGTGTCATTTTCTTTCTCTATCGCATGAAGGATGTTGGCATTTATGTGACACTGTTTGCGCTAGGCCATAGTCTGACACTGCTCTACGGCGTGCTGAGTGGCACCCACGTTAATCCGTACCTTGTTGATGCCATTATTGGTCTGTCCGTGGTCTACAAGGCGCTGGATAACCTGGGAGCGTTCAAACGCGTCCTCGGTTTCCAACCTAATACTAAGGCCATGGTGTTAATTTTTGGCTTTTTCCATGGCTTTGGCCTAGCGACTAAATTGCAGGAGTTCACCTTCTCCAGTGATGGTTTAGTACCCAACATCCTGGCGTTCAATGTCGGCGTTGAACTAGGCCAATTATTAGCTTTGGGAGCCATTCTGATTGCCATGAATTTCTGGCGCAGAAGCGATGCCTTTGCGCGACAAGCCTTTGCCGCAAATGTTGCCCTTATGACAGCCGGGTTTGTGCTGACTGGATATCAATGGGTGGGTTTTGCCACCCAATTTAGAGGATAAATTAAAGTGGCCGATATTACCGATCTCAACCGTGATGACTTGCCGTCAACAGCAAGCCTGGTGAAAGCCACGTTCCTGGCGCTGGCGCTGGCTATTGCTATTTTATTGACTGTCGTATTGCCTGCGGAATACGGCATAGATCCCACCGGCATAGGGCAACGATTGGGATTAACCGTTATGAGTCGCCCCGAAGCAAACCGGGTACCACAGCCCGAACCTGCCGCCGCCCTTGAGCCACCTGTGGCAGTCCCTGTACCCATGCTGAGTGCCGTCTGGAAGGCTCCGGTTGCTTATCGTAACGATAAGCTTTCTATCACGCTGGCGCCCAATGAAGGCGGTGAAATTAAGGTGTTGATGAAAGCGGGTGATCGCTTCTTTTTCTCCTGGGAAGCGGAGGGTAGCGTGGTGAATTTTGATATGCACGGCGAAGATCCAGAAGCTGATTCGGATGAATTCACCAGTTACTGGAAAGACCGAAACCAATCGGCAGGCCACGGCGCTTTTGAAGCACCGTTTGATGGTACCCATGGCTGGTTTTGGAGTAATCGGAGCGACAAACCGGTCACTATCACAGTCAAGACCAGCGGTTATTACGAAAAACTGTATCGCCCCTGATGATGAACCTGACCCTGCAGCGCTATGCTCTTTGGGCGCTTCTAGCAGCCGCGTTGTTCGGTGCCGGCACACCGCTGGCCAAGTGGCTGCTGCAGAGCAACTCATCACCCTTCATACTGGCCGGTCTACTCTATCTGGGCAGCGGTGTTGGCTTGTTTGGATGGCAAATGATCCAGCGATTCCGGAACGGGAATGCCGTTACGCTGGAAAAACCCTTGCAGCGGCGCGACTGGCCCTGGCTGGCTGGCGCCATTATTTGTGGCGGCAGCGTCGCTCCGGTACTGCTCATGTGGGGGCTCAGTGGGAGTGGTGCCGCCTCGGCATCCCTGCTGCTGAACCTTGAAGGTGTCCTGACGACACTGGTAGCCGGCCTGTTGTTTAGTGAAGCGATTGGTCGGGAGGTCTGGCTGGCGGTCATCATCATGTTTGTTGCCAGCCTTCTGCTTTTCTATGACCTGCAGATGGGCTTCCACATCCCGATACATGCGCTGGCGGTGATCGGAGCCTGCCTGTTCTGGGCTTTCGACAACAACCTGACCCGCCACGTCTCGGCCAGTGATCCCGTAGTTATCGCCATGCTTAAAGGACTGGTGGCAGGGAGTATGAACCTGGCGCTAGCCCTTTTTCTTGGCGCGAAATTTCCGGGCAGCCTGGCCATTGGCGCCAGCATGTTGCTGGGCTTGTTGAGTTATGGTATCAGTCTGGTGCTTTTCATTTACGCGCTACGGCATATCGGCAGTGCCCGCACGGCAGCGCATTTCAGCACGGCTCCTTTTTTTGGAGCGGTGCTGGCCGTGGTTCTCTTCGGCGAGCCACTAACGGTTCCCCTTCTTCTGGCCTTGAGCCTGATGGTGCTTGCCACCTGGATTATGTTGAGAGAAGCCCACGAACACGAACATACGCATGAGATTCTGGCGCATGAACACAAGCATGTGAGTGACGAACATCACCTGCATGAGCACGATGGCAGCGAGGGGCCGGAGCCCCATTCCCATCGCCACACACATCAATCCATGACACATAAGCATCCGCATTTGCCGGACATCCATCATCGACACGGCCATTAATGGGTCAGTGCAGATGTTGGTCAGCTTACTCGATTATCGACTAACTCCGTAACCACACCGGGATCGGCCAGTGTTGATGTATCGCCTAAATTATCAAGCTCGTTAGCAGCAATCTTACGCAAAATACGCCGCATGATCTTGCCAGAGCGGGTTTTGGGTAGCGCAGGGGACCACTGAATTAGGTCGGGCTTGGCGATAGGGCCAATTTCTTTAGTTACCATGGCGCGCAACTCTTCCTTAAGTACATCACTGGGCTGGATGCCCTTAATCAGCGTGACATAGGCGTAAATACCCTGGCCTTTTACCGCGTGCGGACAGCCCACTACGGCCGCCTCTGCGACTTTGGGGTGAAGGACCAGCGCGCTTTCAATTTCAGCCGTGCCGAGACGATGTCCAGACACATTGATCACATCGTCGACGCGTCCGGTGATCCAATAATAGCCATCTGCGTCGCGGCGAGCGCCATCACCGGTAAAATAATAGCCAGGGAATTGCGAGAAATAGGTGTCGTAAAAACGTTGGTGATCGCCATAGACCGTTTGCATTTGGCCTGGCCAAGGAAACTTCATCGCCAGATTACCCGAAGCGGCACCTTCTAATTCGCGGCCTTGGTCATCCAATAACACAGGCTGAACGCCGAACATCGGCCAAGTCGCCGAGCCTGGCTTGAGTGGCGTCGCGCCGGGTAGGGGGGAGATAAGAATACCGCCGGTTTCGGTTTGCCACCAAGTATCAACAATGGGGCAACGACGTTCACCGACCACTTGGTGATACCACTCCCAGGCCTCTGGATTGATCGGCTCACCGACACTGCCCAGTAGACGCAGAGACTGACGGCTGGATTTCTTCACGGGCTCATCGCCCTGAGCCATCAGAGCACGAATTGCTGTCGGCGCTGTGTAGAAAATATTCACCTGATGCTTATCGATAACCTGCCAGTTGCGAGAGGCATCAGGGTAGGTGGGTACACCTTCAAACATCAGCGTAATTGCGCCATTAGCCAGCGGCCCATACAAAAAGTAGCTGTGCCCGGTAATCCAGCCGACATCGGCGGTACACCAGAAAACTTCGCCATCCCGATAATCAAAAACGTATTTGAAGGTGAGGGCGGCATGCAACAAATATCCGCCGGTCGCATGGACCACCCCCTTAGGTTTACCTGTTGAGCCGGAGGTGTATAGGATAAATAACGGGTCTTGAGAATCCATGGCTACCGCAGGACAATCGGCAGAGGCCTTTTCGATCAGTTCGTGATACCAATGATCGCGGCCTGACTGCCAAGAAATTTTGCCGCCGGTGCGCCGTACCACAAGGACTTGTTGCACGTTGGGACAGTGGGTTAACGCCTCGTCAACATTGTTTTTGAGTGGGACGGTGCGGCCTCCACGCAGGCCTTCGTCGGCGGTGATCACAACGCGACACTCGGAATCACGAATGCGATCACCCAAAGCCGTGGGTGAAAAACCACCAAACACCACCGAATGCACTGCGCCAATCCGTGCACAGGCCAGCATGGCTACGGCAGCTTGCGGGATCATCGGCAGGTAGATACAGACCCGATCAGCCTTTTTTACACCCAAGCTAAGCAGGACATTAGCCGCCCGGCAGACTTCATTATGCAGTTCACGATAAGTGATTCGAGACTGTTGTGAAGGATCGTCGCCTTCCCAAATAATCGCCGTTTGATCACCGCGAGTCGCCAAATGGCGATCCAGGCAATTAACAGAGACGTTTAACCTGGCTCCTTCGAACCAGCGAATTTTGGCCTGGTGATAATCCCAGTCCAAAACACGCTGCCAGGGTTTATCCCAGTGCAAGAAGGTTTTTGCTTGCTCAGCCCAAAAACCTTCGGGATCGTCTACGGAATGACGATACATGCGCTGATAAGTCGCTTTGTCGAGGGTAACGCTGGTCGCCAAGCCTGCTGGCACGGGATAGATTTTTTCATTCATGGTCAGCTTCCTGCTCAGTGTCGCGGTGGTGCGTTAACGCTTGGCAAAAATGTATCACGTTCTGGGAGCATCCCATATTTTATGTCGCATAATACATATTATGTTAAATAATGAATATTTCATCGCATCGATAGGCAATCAATCTATAGAAAAGTGAGTCATGGCCGCTACATGGATGACTTACCTTTAAATCGATAATGTGATTTATCTGAAAAGGCATTGCCTATGCAGCAAAAATTTTCACTGACGCAAAAGTTTTTACTGTTGCTTGGTGTATTTTTAATTCTGTGTACCTGGTCATACCGAATGATTAGTTCGGTAATGATTACGGGGCCGCAATATCGACAAATCATCCAGGCTAACGATCTGGTGGCCGATATTTTGCCTCCCCCACAATACATCGTGGAGGCATTTTTGTTGACTCACCAAGTACGCACGGCATCTCCCAACGAACGATTAAAACTGCAACGTCGATTTGATCAAACATTTCAAGAATACCAAGCTACCCATCAACGTTGGCTTAAGAGTGATCTGCCGACAGAGCTATTTGATTTGATTACTGTCAAAGTTGCCGTGCCTGCGGAATCTTTCTATAGCGAAGCCAATCAGCATTTTTTCCCGGCTTTAACTGCGGGAGACACGGCAACGATGGACAGTTCTATGGCTAGACTTGCCGAGTTATACCGTCAAAACAGAGCCGCTGTGGATGAATTAGTACCGTTAACGAATAAATATAAAGCGAATATGGAAGTATCCTCCAAAGCATTAGTTTTTAACTCGATTGCTTTGATATTCGTTGTCCTGGGTACCTTTCTGTGCGTTGCGGCGTTTTTGGGATATTCGGTAATCCGCAATTTTCGATTCCCTTTGACTAAAATTACACGTGTAGTCAACTTACTGGCCAAGGGAGATTTACGTGAAACCGTCCAGATTCACCAAAGGGATGAACTGCGTGATTTGTCGAATGACACCAATGTCCTGGTTAAAGGTTTGCGCGATATTCTGAACTCTATCAGTGAATGTTCACAAAAGTTATCTGCATGCGCAGAACAGACAAGAGTGGGTTCGGGACAGATTCATCAGCAAGTCAGTGTGCAGCAGCAACAAACTAAAGATATGGCCGGCGCAATGGAGCAAATGTCAGCCGTTGTTGATCACGTTGCCAAAAACGCCAGCCTGGCGTTGGAACAAGTTCACACCATCAAGCAAGAAACCAGTGTGGGTAATACGATCGTCAAAGATAATATTGAAGCCATGACTAAACTGGCTACAGAAATTGAATTATCTGCACAGGTTATTGATAAGCTAAACGAGTACGCGGGTAGCATTGGATCGGTGGTGGAGGTGATTCGTAATATTGCCCGTCAGACCAATCTACTTGCGCTTAATGCAGCCATTGAAGCGGCTCGCGCCGGCGAACATGGTCGAGGTTTTGCGGTGGTGGCCGACGAAGTCCGCAGTCTGGCGTTAAAAACGCAAGAGTCAACCAGCGAAGTTCAGGATATGATCGAACGCCTGCAACAGGGCACTCAAGAGGCGGTGATTGCGATGAACAACAGTCGCAACGAAACCAGTGTGATTGTGGAAAAATCGGTAAGTGCGGGCCAGGCTCTAAATCATATTTCCGAAATGATGGATATTATCGATACGATGAGTGCAGAGATCGCAAGTGCCGCAGATCAAGGCAGTACAGCAACGCTTAATGTTAACGATTCTGTTCAGGCCATTGCAGGGGGTGTTGAGCAAGCCGCCCAAGGTGCCAGCGAGAACGTGTCTGCCAGCAACGAAGTGACCCGTCTGACTGAACAATTAAGAACCTTAGTCGGGCATTTTAGTATTTGATTTTGGGGCTTTCCGGCAACAGCAGAAAAGCGGTATTCTTCGCACGGCTGTCGGTAATGCCCTTGTAGTTAAATGGATATAACAGACCCCTCCTAAGGGTCAGTTACAGGTTCGATTCCTGTCGAGGGCGCCATTTCGACATTGCCCAGTTGGTGGCGTTGAATTTTTCCTGAGGCGGTTCTGGGTAGTTGGCTTACAAATTGAAAAATTTTTGGTATTTTGTAACTGGCCAGATATTGAGCGCAATGACGCTTTAGTGACAAAACATCCGGTTTACAGCCTTGTTTGATAACGACATAGGCCTCGATAATCTCGCCAAGTACATCGTCTTGAACTCCTCGCACGGCGGCCTCGGCAATATCACTCTGTAGCTCCAATGCCTGTTCAATTTCCGCAGGGTCAATGCGATGACCGCCGCTTTTTATTTGCTCCACCGCCCTGCCTTTAAGGTATAAAAACCCCTCACTATCTAAGTAACCCAGGTCGCCCGTGTGTAGCCAGCCGTCTCTTAGAACTTCCCGCGTCCGTTCTTCATCTTGCCAGTAACCCAGCATGACATTGTCGCCACGGGCGCAGACTTCGCCCGCATCGCTTATGGACAACTGCACTCCATTAACTGCCTGCCCCACGGAGCCTGATTTTTCTGATGCGCTTCCTTGTGCAAGATAGGTTAGCCGGGCCGTTGCTTCCGTTTGCCCGTACATCACGAAGAATCTTGCGTGTGGTAGCCGTAGACGCCAGCGATTAATGGCATCTGCCGCCATGTGGCCTCCGGCTTGAGTCAGGTAGCGCAACGCCGATAAATCGTGATCTTCGAGTTGGACCCTTTTTTCCAGTAAGTAAAACGTGGCGGGCACACCGGAAAATCCACTGACTTTTTCTGCTGCCATACGCTCGATAACTTGATGGGGATAAACCAGGCTGTTTTCGAGTAGCAACCCAGCTCCCGCCGCCAGATGGGTATGCAGGATCGACGCGCCATAAGAATAAAAAAACGGCAGGACCACGCTGGTGAGGTCTTGTGGACCCAGTTGCAGGTAGGCATTAATGCTTTGGATGTTGCTGTAAATATTGTGGTGACTCAGCGTCACCCCTTTGGGGCGGCCCGTGGTCCCCGAAGTGTAGATGATGGAGGCGGCTTGCCCTGCATCGGTTGCTGGGCTGCGCTGACTAGCTTTCTTGCTTATGCTCTCGCCTGGCCAGGGTAGTTGATCAAGGCCCAGTGGCGCGGAGATAACGATTATCTGCGTCTGATTTGAGAGCTCTTGCTTTAATGTCTCAAGGCCGGGATGGTTCTCTGCCACAAATAACCAACGGCTGTCGCAGTGCCGACAAGCTCCCGCGATGTCCATCGGGCGTGCTGCGGTATTCATCCCCACCGCAATACCACCGGCCGCCCAAATGCCGTAATAAATAGCGGCATAGGCCGGTGAATTTTCGAGCAACACGGCCACTCGCCCACCCGGCTTAAAACCACCTTCAATTAAGCCGTTGGCGATACGCTGTATACCCAACCAAAGCTCACCGTAGTGGGTTGGAAGCTGTCGATGTTTAATGGCGCAACGCTCGGGCCGGGTTTCTGCCTGAGTTTGCAGCAGTCTTAGCAGCGTGGTCATTTTGATGCTCAAATCGTCAAAGGTAAGCGGCGAACCCGTTGGCCCGTCGCCGCAAATAAAGCATTGGCAACAGCTGGAGCCAGAACCGGCACGCTCAGCTCACCCACGCCACCGGGTGCTTCCTGGCTATCGATAAAGTAAGTTTCAACGTTAGGCATCTGAGTGATATCTAACACAGGATAGTCGTTAAAGTTGCTCTCGTTTACCGCACCGTTCTTAAGAGTAATTTCACCATATAAAGTCGCACTAAGGGCAAACGCCACCCCGCCTTCTATCTGTGCTTTGACTATATCGGGATTGACCACGGTGCCACAATCAATGGCGCAAACCACTCGGTGAACTTTGATTTTTCCTGCTATCACGGTAATTTCTGCCACCATCGCGATATGGCTGCCAAAACAACTGTGTATGGCCACTCCCTGGAACCACCCTTTGCCTACCTGCCCCCATTGTGACTCTTTGGCCGCTCGTTTTAACACCACAGACAGTGGCGACTCACTGCTTAATAAGCTTAGCCGGTAAGTCACGGGATCGATACGAGCCGCGTGGGCCAGCTCATCAACAAAGCATTCCTTGGCAAAAGCGTTGATCGAATGCCCGACGGATCGCCAATACCCCAAGGGTAGCGGCGTTTTGACCAACCCGTATTCGACACGCTGATACGCAATAGCGTAGGGCAAGTCCAAGGCCCCAGACAAGGCCGAGCGATCCATGCCATCGCTGAGAGATCCCGGTTTTTGCGAGTCGCGGATCGACGGCCCGGCAAGTTTGTATTGCCAGCTCAAGGGTTGACCGGATTCATCAAGTGTGGCCGATATCCGGCTAACCGCTGCCGGGCGGTAATAATCATGGCGTATGTCCTCTTCGCGGGTCCAGATCAATCGTATCGAGCGGTTCATGGCTTTGGCGATTTCCACCGCCTCGATCACATAATCCTGTTGCAGTCGGCGACCAAATCCGCCGCCGAGTAACGGGGTGTGCAAGCGTATAGATGCTTTGCCTAAACTCAAGCGTTGGCTGGCTTTGGCCATCAATCGAGCGGATGAGGAGAGGATTGTCTGGCTGGCCAGGTCGAGGGCTTCGCTGGGGGATTGGGTGGGTGCCCAAATGTCAAATCCATCATCAGAAATGATCACCGTGCAGCTCATCGGCTCCATGGTGACGTGGGCCTGAAACGGTGATTCGTAATCCGCTTGAACTGATTTTAGCCCACTCTGCAAAGCGCTTGGTTCGCCAATCGTTTGCGCGACCACGCCGGGTTGCTCTAGACCTTGACGTAGTTGCTGCCAAATTTCGGCCGAATTTTTCACCGGCTCGCTCGGTAAATCCCACTCCACTTGCAAGGCATCCATGCCTTTTTTGGCGGGCCAAAAGCCGTCGGCAATCACGGCAATGCCGGTACTGATTTCCAAAACACGCTGCACACCCGGTATATTCAAAGCTACGTGTGCATCCAGACGCTTGAGGCGGCCGCCAAACACTGGGCAGTGTAGTATCGTGGCCGTCAAAATATCCGGTACCGCCATATCAGAAGCATAGATAGCGTTGCCCGTTACTTTGCTTATGGCCTCGGGGCGCGGCACGGTACGCCCGATGTAGCGAAACTCCACTGCGGATTTTAGTCGCGGTTCGCTGGGTATCGCCTGCTGCGCCGCCAAACCAATCAAATCGCCGTAACTGGCTTGTTGATTGCTGATAGCGTGAATTATTTTTCCCTCGCTGGCGACGCACTCTTGTACCGGCACAGCAAAGCGTTTTGCCGCCGCCGCGATCAACATTTCGCGGGCAGCCGCGCCAGCGTGACGCATCGGCAACCAGGCATCGCGCACACTGTTGCTACCGCCGGTACTTTGCCAGCCATAGGCGGCATCCAACGGTGCTCGTTCAACGTGAACATTATCCCAGGCAATCTCCAACTCTTCGGCCACCAGCATCGGCAGCGCGGTCATCACGCCCTGCCCCATTTCGCTTTCAGGCACATAAATTGTCGCCTTGCCGTCTTCATCAAGGCGCAAGTAGGCATTAGGCTGGAAGCTTTTTGGCGAAGCGAGATCGCCGGAATCCGTGCAACCGGGCAGAGATATCGCCAGACAAAAACCGCCACCCGCCAGCGCGGACAGCCTTAAGAACTGCCGACGATTTACGACGATTGTGTCCTTTACAGGACTATAAAATGCCATGATACATCGCCTCCCCTACCGTCTATCTTTAATCATCGTACACATTGATGTTAAGAAGCTGAATTGTCCAGACTGAGCTCGTACAATAGTCGCAAATTTAAACCGTTCGGAGAATCCGTTTGCATGAAGGGAAAAGCGTCAAAAAGTAAGGAATTATCTGGTCGTGTCATCATGGTCACCGGTGCCGGTCGCGGAATTGGCGCCGCCGTTGCAAAATCCCTCGCTAGTCACGGGGCGACGGTTATTTTGGTTGGTCGACGAGTCGCCGGGCTGGAGGCAGTTTACGACGCCATCAAAGCAGCGGGCGGGCCGGAGCCCGCCATAGCGCCGCTAAATCTGGAGCTAATGAACTCCCAGGAATGCGATAGCCTGATCAATAATATCGGCAAAGAATTCGGTAAGCTCGACGGCTTACTGCATAACGCCACTCATTTGGCAGGCTTAACGCCGCTGTCGCATTATTCTCCGCAGGAATGGTATAAAACCTTACAGATCAATCTTAACTCACCATTTCTATTGACGCTTGCCTGCTTACCCTTATTAGCGGCGGCACCGGATGCCTCGATATTATTTACCGGCGATGCGGTTGGGCGCCACGGCAAGGCTTATTATGGCGCATACGGCGTGTCCAAATTTGCTGCCGAGGGGCTGATGCAAACTCTGGCCGAAGAAACCCAGGCCAACACCTCAATTCGAGTTAACAGCCTGGATCCGGGCACAGTAAGAACCGATTTATTTAAACGTATCTACCCCGGTCGTCTCGACGACGTCATCCCCTCTCCGGAGGATATAGTTCATCCCTATTTATTTCTTTTGGGGCCAGCCAGTCGCGGCATTACCGGGCAAAGCTTTCGAGCGCAAGAAAACGGCCCGTGGAGCAAGGCGTGAACGCTCAATCCATGACTAAAAATATCATCGCCGATTTATCCCACTGGGGACTCATCTCTGCCACGGGTGCGGAGGCGTTTGCCTTTTTGCAAGGCCAGTTGGCTAATGATGTGAGTGCCGTTGACGCTCGACACAGCCAGCTCAACTGCTATCTCAACGCCCAGGGTAAAGTATTGACGATGATGCGGCTGTTTCAGCGCGACGAAGCGTATTGTCTACTGCTGCCGCGTCAAAACTTGGTCCCTATCCTGGCGCGCCTGCGAATGTACGTGATGCGAGCAAAAGTAAGCTTTGCCGATGCCTCCGATAGCCTGGTTCGGATCGGGGTCAGTGGGCCGGATGTGATACAGCCGCTAAAAAACAGCCTCGGCGCGCTTCCGGAGAATGATGATGCGCTTGTTGTTGCTAACAACATCGTCGTTATCCGTGTTCCCGGCCTGCAGCCGAGATTTTTGCTGATCGGTGAAGCTTTCGCAATACAAACGCTCAGAGATCAACTGGTCGCCACATGCACGCCTGTTGATAGCGCAGTGTGGCAACTTGGCGAGATTTTGGTGGGTATACCGGCTATCTACCCAGAAACCCAAGAAAAATTTATCCCGCAAATGTTGAATCTGGATTGGCTAAATGCCGTGAGCTTTCGCAAGGGCTGTTACCCTGGTCAAGAGATCGTCACCCGCACCCGGACTCGCGGCAACGTCCAGCGACGGTTATTTCGCTGCCATACGTTGTCAAACGACATATTTGCCCCAGGCACCCCGATTTTTTCTGCTGGACTTGATTCAGAAGATGAAGAAGCCGGCATGGGCACATTGATCGAGGCTCAAGCCCACCCCGACGGCGGGCAAAGCGTGCTGGCCGTGATTTTTCTAAGCGCGCTCAAATCTACCCTGGCACTGGGTTCCAGCGCTGGACCAAAGCTGGAAATCTTAGCTGAGGATGTGGCAAAAATTTAGATCATCAATTGCCATTGGTTGTAAACTCCAGCAAGCTAATATCCGTCAAGGTTCCGGCAGAAAAACTGCCCGCAGAGATTAGTGGGCCATGCCCCTGATAAGCGCCAATATTTTTGGTCCACAAGCAGGTTTCATTTGATTGACACAGCAGATCGTCGTTACCTATGCCGTCACCGCTGATTTCTACAGCACGACGTAGAAAAAACGATCCATAATGTGCCAAAACGTCACTGCCGGCGGGTTTATCACGAACATCGCGCAATACGTTATCGGTACTTCTCAAACCCCAATTCCAATTGGTACATGTTCCGGCAACGCACGGGCCACGGTTATCGCTGGATGGGAAAGTGCCACTACTATTAATTCCTACAGTTACCGGGCCTACAGGCGATCCAGATGGATTTTTTCCGGCAAAGCTGGTTGCTAAGGTGATACTTGTTGTCAGCGTGGCGTTTGATGATGCACCTTCATTAGTGCAATCATCTTCAATTCCAGTTCCGCTACCACCGGTACACTGAAAACCACCATTGCCACCATTGTTATCACCCACCTTCAGCAATCCGGTGAAATAGTTATCTGTACTAAATACCCCAACGCCGGAGTAGACATTATGAGCCGTCGCAATATCAGCCAAGGTGTTATTACTATCTATAGAGGCTTCAACGCCCGCAATGCCATTATTTGCCGATACCACCCCAATTAACAGGTTATTGACGCTGGGTTGCGTAGTATTAGTGCTATTGGTTAAGAAGACGCCTCTGCTCGTATTGTTGGCTGCAGTGACATTGGCTGCAACGTTAT
>k87-653452_pt1 | contig 19736 bp, 18 predicted proteins | sample MGYA00084030_6733316 | MGnify analysis MGYA00084030 | reverse complement strand
GCTCTGGAAAGAGGAGATCGGTGTGACACCCAATCCGGCATTTCGTCGCATTGAAGTAAGCGTGTACTCGCCCGAAGATCCCGGGTATGCGCTGCGCCGCCTGTCGGGTTTTCTGGTGCAGCAGCGGCGCTGATGCCTGCGCGCATGCAAACCGGGAGTATGCACATGCGACAGCGCGGGTTTACGCTGATAGAACTGCTGGTGGCGCTGGTGATTTTGACATTGCTCTCGGTGGCGGGTTATCGCGGACTGGATGCGGTGTTGCAGACCAGAGAACGGGTGTCCGCTGAAACGCGCAAATGGCAGCATCTGTCGTTTTTCTTTGCGCGCATGAATCAGGACATCGCGCAGGCGGTGCAGCGCCCGGTGCGCGATGAGGACGGTGCAATTGTGCGGGCGGCATGGGTGGGCAACGCGGTGACAGTGGGCGAAAATGATGCCGAGCTGATTTTTACCCGGGCCGGCATACCGGATCAGGGTGCTGCGCTGCAAGCGCCGCAGCGCATCGCTTACCGGCTGGAGCAGGGGGCGATAGTGATGTTGCGCTGGCCCTCACTGGACCAGCCGCCGCGCGTGAAGCCTGTGCGTTATCCGGTGCTGGAAGGGGTGCGTGATTTCAAGCTGCGTTATCTGGATAAGGATGGAATATGGCAGCTGCAATGGCAATATCCGACTGATCCGGCCAGACTGCCCGTCGCAACAGAGGTTACGCTCACGCTGGTGAGCGGCGAAACAATAACCCGGTTATTTGCGCTGCAATGAAAAAAATGAGTCCGTGTAAAAAAAATAATCCGGTTAGAAAAGTGATCATGGGCTGCAGGCAGCAGGGGGTGGCTATTATTATGGTGCTGTTGATTGTGGCAATGGCCACTTCCCTTGCAGCTTATATGGCGCTGCAGCAAAACTTGTGGCAGCGCCAGGTTGAGAGCCAGTTTGAACGGGCCCAGGCGCGGCAGCTTGGTGCGGCAGGTATGGACTGGGGCAGGGCGGTGCTGGCTGAGGATGCGCGTGGCAGCAGTGTGGATCACGAGAAAGAGATCTGGACACTGCGACTTCCCGCGATACCTGTTGAAGGCGGAGAGGTAATCGGCGCGATAGAGGACAGGCAGGGATTATTTAATTTGAATAATGTGGTCACTAACGTGGCACAATTCCAGCGCTTGCTGGCCGTGCTGGGTTTATCCGCTGATCTGGCCCCCGCGCTGGCTGACTGGATGGATGCCGATAGCGAGCCGCAAGCTGGTGGCGCGGAGGATGGGTATTATCTTGCCCTGCCCCAACCTTACCGCGCCTCGAACCGTGCGCTAGTGGAGCTGGGAGAGTTGGTGAGGGTGAAGGGTTTTGACAGTCGCACGATTGACAGCTTGCGGGCTTTTACAAGTGTCTTGCCCGCCAGCCGAACCCCGGTGAATGTTAATTTTGCACCGGCAGAGGTGATGATGGCAGTGATTGAGGGTCTGACGCTGTCGGATGCACGTTTGCTGGTGCAGCAACGCCAGGGTCAGCCGTTTAAGGATATAGCGGATTTCAAGCGACGTTTGCCGCATGGAGGGATAAAAGTTGTGGATAGCGATATTTCTGTAAAAAGTGATTTTTTCTGGATAACGGGACGGGCCAGTGTCGGTCAGGCGCAGGTCGTCACCCAGGCCCTGATGCATCGTGCCAGTAATTGGCCGACCGTTGTGTGGCAAAGCGTGCAATGAGTGTACTGAAGATTTATTTTTCCAGGCAATGGCGGGACAGCACGTCGCCTTGTTCCTGGGTCTTGTGCGATGAGCAGGGCGCGTTATTGCAATCGGGTGAATCCCCTATCGCCGCGCTACCCAAGGGGCATGAGTGCATAGGCATCCTTGCGGCAGAAAGAGTGCTGAATATTGCCGTCACCCTTCCGCCCGGAGGACGCAGGCGCTGGCAGGCGGTACTGCCTTATGTGGCCGAGGAATTTACCCTGACTGAACCGGAAGATAATCATGTGGTGCCGGGGCCGGCATTGGCAGATGGTCGAAGAATGATAGCGGTGGTGGATAAATCATTGCTTGTACGCATTCTGGACGCAGCACGCCACGCAAAATTATCTCTGCGGCGCCTGCTGCCAGAAGTTTTCTTGCCGGCGCTGGCGCCGGACAGCTGGACCCTGGTATGGAATGGCAGCAGCGGTTTTGTGAAAACAGCTGCTGCCAGCGGTCAGGCGCTGGATAACGGGAATGGGAGCGCGTCACCCATTGCGCTGCGGCTCAGTCTGGAAGCCGCGCTGCAACTGCCGAAAAAAATTGAATTCAGGTTTGCGCAGGATGTTGCCGCGGAGCAGCGTCATCTGCCGCAGTGGTCAGATCTGCAAATTCCCCTGGTTGCGGGTGCAGACTGGGATTGGCGCAGGGCGGCCATTCCTGAAGATACGCTTAATCTGCTGTGGGGAAATTTTGTACCGCGTGCAAAGATACAGGAGTGGTGGCCGAAATTGCGTCCGGCGGCGTTTCTGTTGCTGGTGATTTTCACCGTGGAGATGGCGGGCAGTAATATCGAATGGGCGGCGCTGGCGGCTGAGAAAAACCGGCTTACCCAAGCTATGCAGCGGACTTTTCGATTAACCTTCGGTGACACGGTTACGCTGGTGAATGCGCCATTGCAGATGCAGCGCAATCTGGCCGAGCTGAGGCATGCTGCAGGTTTGCCCGATACGGGTGATTTTCTGCCTTTGCTGGACGCGGCCAGCGACTCGCTTGCCAGGCTGCCTGCCGGTAGTGTGGCGGGCATGCATTATGAAGCGGGCCGGCTTGATGTCGATGTCAGGCTGGCCAGCAGGGCGGATTTTGCAGCCTTGAAGCAAAGTATGCAAAGCAGCGGACTGGGTGTGCGTGCCGGCGAAATTCGTGATTTGGGTAACGCTGTTGAAGCCAGACTGACATTGCTGCCGGAGGGAATGATATGAAAGCAGGCTGGATGAACTTCAAGAAGAGCAATTGGGATTCCCGTTCGTTACAGGAGCGTACCGTGCTCAGGTTTACAGCCTGGGCTTTGCTGCCTGTGCTGATTTATTTTGTGCTGTGGCAACCGGCGCACACGGCGGTTAAGAAATTGCATTCCACTGTCCCCGCAATGCATATACAGGCAGAGCGATTGCGCAGCCAGTCCAGCGAGGTTGAAATGTTGCGTCACCGGCCCAAGCCAGCCTTGCTGGATGCTGTTGCGCTGAAGTCGACGGTGGAAGATTCTGCTGCGCGGCATGGATTGCGCGAGGCTATTTCCACACTTGATTTGCAACAGCCCAACGCAGTGCGCATTTCCTTTGCTTCTGTTTCTTTCGAGCAGTGGCTGCGCTGGTTGCGAGCCTTGCAGCAGGAGCAGCATATCCGTGCAGACTCGGCAAGTGTGGCAATGCTGCCGCAAGCCGGCATGGTGAAAATCAGCGCTACGCTTATTAATGGTGGAAACCAATGAGCGGAGCGGTTAATGGGGAACAGCCAATGAATAATGCTGCTAACGGAGCCAGTCAATGAAAAAAATCGGCTGGCGGGCATGGGCGTTATTTGCCTGCGCGTTTCTTGTCACGCTTGTTGTCACCGCACCGGCGACCCTGCTTGCGAAAATGGTGGAGGCAGGCAGCAATGGCCAGTTTGTGCTGGCCAACGCCACAGGAACGGTGTGGCAGGGAAGTGCCACACCTGCCATTCGTCAACGCACAGGCGGTCTGTTTGTGCTGGAAAAATTGCACTGGGATATTGCCGTGCTGCCATTGCTTGGTGGCAAAATGAGCATTAAATTTCGTTGGGATAATGTCGAGCAGGTGCAGCCTGTGCTGGCTACCGTTACACTCGGTCAGATCGAATTGCGCGATGTTATTGTTCCACTGCATGCCGGAATTTTGGGTGAGTTGTCGCCGTTGCTGCAGCCCGTCCAGTTGAGCGGGAAAATGCAAATTAAAAGTGAACTGTTCACGATTTCAAGACAGGGTATGTCGGGCAGTGCAGTTGCGGAGTGGACAAAAGCCGGATCAGTGCTGAGCTCGGTGAATCCTTTGGGTAGTTACCGGATTAACCTTGCGGCTGCGGGTGAGCGTCTGGATGTGTCGCTTGTAACGACAGGGGGAGTGCTGTTGCTCGAAGGGAAGGGAAATTTCAGGCCAGGCCGGGGACTCAGCTTTCAGGGCACTGCACGCGCGTCAGCGGACAGCAAAGGCAGTCTCGACGAGCTGCTTGGCAACTTCGGGCCTGAGAGTGCCCCGGGGGTGCACTCTCTCAACCTGATGCAGTAAAAATAGTGGAGGCATAGATTGAACGTGATTATATTTTATATAAGTATTTGATTATATTTAATAAATTAATTTATAGCTTAATCTGCTAAGTTGTTCAGCTTGTTCTGCAAGTACGAAAAATATGTTTGTTTATGGAGTGTAGTGAAATGAGTCGTTTGATATTTATTATTTTAATTATCGCGCTGGTATATTGGCTGTTCAAATCCTATCGCAGGAGCTTGCCCAAACAGGACGAGCCGGCCAAGACTCAGGATATGGTCAGCTGTGCCCAATGCGGAATTAATTTGCCCAAGAGCGAGAGCCTGTATGTTGATGGCAAATATTATTGCAGTACGGCACACAGTCGCGGACAGGCCGAGAAATAAAAAGTGCAGATGCTGAACGGCAAAATGCTCACCTGGCCGGTTTTTAAACCCCTGGCAGCTCCGGCCAAGGGGTCGAGGGAGTTGTGGCGTTCCCTGTTTTTATTGAATATTTACCGGCTGCTGCTGGGGTGTCTGTTGTTGACCCTGGTATGGGTGGCCGGCAATGACATGGTATTGGGCCAGCGCGATCTGCCAATGTTTTACAGGGTAAATATTGTATATATTGTGTTAACCCTGCTGGCCTTGCCTCTGGTCAAGTTGCAGCGTCCCTCTTTCAATCTTCAGCTTGGCATTCAAATCGGCACCGATATCGTTTGTATCGTGCTGTTATCTTATGCCAGCGGTGGCGCTTCCAGTAATCTGGCCGTGCTGCTGCTGGTTTCACTGGCTGCGGCCGGGTTGATTTGCCGGGGCAGGATCACGCTATTTTTTGCCGCGCTGGCCAGCATTGCGGTGCTGCTGGAACACTCATACTCGATCCTGACACAGGATGCCATGTTTGCGCAGTATATGCAGGCAGGTTTGCTGAGTGCGGCGTACTTTGCGGTGGCGTGGGTGTCGCATACCTTGTCCAAATATGCGGTAGCCAGCGAAAAACTGGCGGCAGTGCGCGGGGTGGATTTGTCCTACCTGGCGGAGGCCAACCGGCTTGTTATTCAGGATATGCCGGATGGCGTGCTGCTGGTCGACGAGCGCGGTTTGATACGGCAATCCAATCCCGGTGCTGCGCGGCTATTGGGATATGAATTCACAGGTGAACGTAAAGACACACTGAGTGCCTGTTCACCCCTGCTCGATGCGTTGTATGGCGTGTGGCGGCAGAGCCGCAGCAATCGCGACGAAGTGCTGAATTTGCCGGAAACCCATTGCGAAGTCAGGGTGCGTTTCCTGCCGGTGCAACGCGAGGGTTTTGGCGGCGCGGTGGTGGTGCTGGAAGATATGCAGCGTGCCCAGGCGCAGGCACAGCAGGTCAAACTGGCTGCGCTTGGGCGTTTGACGGCTAATATTGCTCATGAGGTACGCAATCCCCTGTCGTCCATCAGCTATGCGGCGGAGCTGTTGCAGGAAGGCGAGCAGATACAGGGACAGGCCCGCCTGCTGAATATCATTCTGGACAATGCCTTCAGGCTGAACAGCATTGTGCTGGATGTGCTGCAAGTAAACCGCCGTGACCGGGTGCAAAAAGTTGCATTTAATCTTGCAGAGCAGTTGCCTTATTTTGTCGATAACCTGCAGCACACCGAGGGTTTTTCACGGAAAATATTCGAAATTGAAGTGGCGCCCACGTGCATGGTCAATTTTGACCGTGGCCACTTTGACCAGGTGTTGTGGAATTTATGCCGCAATGCGTTGCGTCATTGCCAGAGACAGGCGGGTAGTGTGAAGTTACACGCAAAGTGTTCTGAAGATGGCAGGACGGTGCTGGATGTCTGCAATGACGGGGCGATCATTCCCATCGATCTGGTGCAAAGATTATTTGAGCCATTCTTTACCACCTCTGTCGGTGGGACGGGTTTGGGTTTGTATATCGCGCGAGAATTGTGCGAGGCCAATGGCTCTCAGCTTGAATACAGGCCACGGGAAGGTGAGACGTGTTTCCGCATCGTGTTTGGAGGAAAAAATGAGTTCTGATGCAAATCAGTCTGCCCGGCGCGTACCGCGTGTACTGGTGGTGGATGATGAGCCCGATATTCTTGAGCTGCTTGAGCTCACTCTGCTGCGCATGGGGCTCGAGGTTGAACGTGCACACAATGTACGCGAGGCTCTGCAGTGTCTGGATAAAAACAGCTATAACCTGTGCCTCACCGATATGCGCATGCCGGATGGTGACGGGCTGGATATCGTGCGCCATATTGCGCAGCACAATCTGGATGTGCCGGTCGCCGTGATTACCGCACACGGCAATCTGGATAACGCCGTTGCGGCGCTGAAGGCGGGCGCTTTCGACTATCTATCCAAGCCGGTCGCGCTGGATCAGTTGCGCAGTCTGGTCAATGCCGCGCTGACCCTGCCGGTATCGCCTGCAAGTGCGATTAAAGGCGAGCGTGTATTGCTGGGGCGTTCTGCCGCAATGGAACAGGTGCGCGAGCTGATCGGCCGGGTGGCGCGCAGCCAGGCACCGGTTCACATCAGTGGCGAATCGGGTAGCGGCAAAGAATTGGCGGCGCGCCTGATTGTTGAGAAAAGCGGGCGGCGTGAACAGGCGTTTATCGCGGTGAATTGCGGGGCGATTCCTGAAAACCTGATGGAGAGCGAATTTTTTGGCTATCGCAAAGGTGCGTTTACCGGCGCGGAAAAGGACAGGGAAGGTTTTTTTCAGGCGGCATCCAGAGGCACATTGTTCCTGGATGAAGTTGCTGACTTGCCCTTGACCATGCAGGTCAAACTGCTGCGCGTGATACAGGAGAGAAAAGTTCGCAAGGTGGGCGCAACCGATGAAGAGGACGTGGATGTTCGCATCCTCAGTGCTACCCATCATGATTTGGCCGAACTGGTCAAGCAGGGAAAATTCCGCCAGGATTTATATTACCGTCTCAATGTGATTGCGTTACAGATGCCGGCACTGCGGGATTTGCGCGATGACATTGCAGAAATTGCCAGTCTGATTTTGCACCGTTTGCGCGGGGAAGCCAGTGTGGAGTTTGCCCCCGAAGCCCTGCATGCGTTAAGCAAGTATGATTTTCCGGGCAATGTGCGCGAGCTGGAAAATGTGATCGAACGCGGGCTGGCGCTGTGTTCCGATAATGTAATCCGGGCTGACGATTTACAGCTGTGCCCTGCTGACATAGCCGTGGCAACGGCATCGGAGGGCCTGGCCGGGAAATACCCGCTGACTGACTATCTGGACAAGGTTGAAAGGGAGGTGATTCTGGAGGCGCTGAACCAGACCGGATTTAATCGCACTGCGGCAGCCAGAATTCTGGGCGTGACATTCCGCGCTTTGCGTTATCGTATGGCACGCCTCGATATCACCGGCTCGACCGATGCCGAGAGTTAAAAGATGCGACGGGAATGGCCGTTATGCACGGATCTGTGGATATTTATAGTTATTCAATAAAATCATGATATTGCATAAATTCATGCAGTGGTGATTATATGTGTGTTTTGAATTTTTCCTGGCCATCATGTGATCGAATGATGCTTAAAAAATGAAAATTGACAATAGCGGCTGGCTAAGCGGTGTGCGGCGCATTGCATCGCCCAATTATGACCATCGCCCTGCGGGCAGCAAAATTGAATTGCTGGTGATACACAGCATCAGCCTGCCGCCGGATCAGTTTGGCGGGCCGGCCATTGCGGATTTTTTTACCAACCAGTTGGATCACGACGCTCACCCCTACTATGCACAGCTTCAGGGGGTAAAAGTGTCTTCCCATTTTCTTGTTCGTCGAGATGGCGAGATCGTGCAGTTTGTGCCTTGCCTGCAGCGCGCGTGGCATGCCGGCGCATCCGGCTGGCAAGGTCGTACGCGCTGCAATGACTTTTCCATTGGTATCGAGCTTGAAGGCAGTGATTCTGTACCTTACACAGATCTGCAATATGCCTCGCTGGCGCGCCTGTCACGCTGTTTGCAGCGGTTCTATCCCCTGCGCAGTATCGCTGGACACTCTGATATCGCACCTGGCAGAAAAACCGACCCGGGTCCCTATTTTGACTGGCCACGTTATCGTGCAAGCCTCAAGACGAGTAGCAGGTAACAGCACTGCAAAAATTTTGCCGCCTGGTTCGCCGGATTTGCCGTCCTGATTGTTGCAGTCTGCAGCGCTGTAACAATTTACCTGCATGAGCGGCAGGGGTAATTGCGAGAAATTCTTCCTGTTTCACATTCTGCCTGTTGAACTATCGTTTCATCACCTGCTGAAATTTCGCGTCACCATTGCTTCCACGTCCCCCTCGTATATTTTCCTGCAAAAAGGTATTGCAATAAATTTGCAATACACTAGAATTAGCAAAAAATAACTCCTGGAACACTATAGGTTGTGGTTTTGGATTTCCTGGCTGAATTGGCGGATATTATGTTCTGCCAGTAAATACAAGGGTGGGGCATGTAATTTGGCAGTAATAAAGGGGGCTGTATGCAATTAAGTAGTGAAAGTATTTCTTCTTCGGTGTTGGTACATCAAGATTCCGACTTCTCGAATTCCTCAAGTTCTTCAGCAGTGTCGTTTGATCAATATAAAGTGGTGCGTCGCAATGGTGCGGTGGTTTCCTTTGAGCCGTCAAAAATTTCCATTGCGATGACCAAGGCCTTTATTGCGGTCAACGGCGGGCAAGGCGCTGCATCTGCGCGCGTGCGCGAGATGGTGGAGCATTTGACCTCGTCGGTGGTGGCTGCCCTGGTGCGCCGTCAACCACATGGCGGCACTGTGCATATTGAAGATATCCAGGATCAGGTGGAATTGTCGCTGATGCGCTCCGGCGAGCATGATGTCGCGCGCAGCTATGTGCTGTATCGCGAAGATCGCACCCGCGAACGTGCAAAGGGCAAAAAGGAGCATGAGCCCGCCTTTGCGTTGAATGTGAAGGAAAACGGCACATTGCGCCCGCTGGATGTGAACGGCCTGACTGCGCTGATTCAATCTGCCTGCGAGGGCTTAAGCGGTGCAGTGGATGCCGGGCAGATCCTCAAGCATACCCTCAAGGATTTGTATGACGGCGTACCGCTGGAAGAAGTGCGCAAGTGCACCATTCTGTCCGCACGCTCGCTGATCGAGCAGGAGCCGGAATACAGTTTTGTTACCGCGCGCCTGTTGCTGAATAATATCTGCTGCGAGATTCTGGGCGAAGACGTGAAGCCGGCCGATATGGCTGATCGTTATGCTGCCAATTTCCCCAAATTCATCAGGCACGGCATCGAAGCCGGCCTGCTGGACGAAGACATGGCTAATTTTGATCTGGTGCGCCTGGGTAAAGAGCTGGATGCGAGCCGCGACCTGCAGTTCGACTACCTGGGTCTGCAGACGTTGTATGACCGCTACTTTCTGCATATTGATGATGTGCGCATCGAGTTGCCGCAAGCATTTTTCATGCGCGTTGCGATGGGCCTGGCATTGCGCGAGATCGACCGCGACGGGCGAGCGATCGAGTTTTACCGCCTGCTGTCCAGTTTTGACTTCATGAGCTCGACACCCACGCTGTTCAATTCGGGCACGCGCCGCTCGCAATTGTCCTCATGTTACCTGACGACCGTATCGGACGACCTCGAAGGCATCTACGATGCAATCAAGGAAAATGCACTGCTCGCCAAGTATTCGGGTGGTCTCGGCAATGACTGGACGCCGGTGCGTGCGCTGGGCAGCCACATCAAAGGCACAAACGGCAAATCGCAGGGTACGGTGCCTTTCCTCAAAGTGGTGAACGACACCGCGGTTGCGGTCAACCAGGGCGGCAAGCGCAAGGGGGCGGTATGTGCCTATTTGGAAACCTGGCATCTGGATATTGAGGAATATCTTGATCTGCGCAAGAACACCGGCGATGACCGTCGTCGCACGCACGACATGAATACCGCAAACTGGATTCCCGACCTGTTTATGCGTCGCGTGATGGAAGGTGGCGAATGGACTTTGTTTTCCCCGTCCAATTGCCCGGACCTGCATGACAAAGTGGGCGTGGAGTTTGAAAAGGCATATGTGGCTTACGAGGCCAAGGCGGCCAGCGGCGAATTGAAGTTGTTCAGAAAAGTCGCGGCTGCCAGCCTGTGGCGCAAAATGCTGACCATGCTGTTTGAAACCGGCCATCCATGGATTACCTTCAAGGATCCCTGCAATATCCGTTCTCCGCAGCAGCATGTGGGCGTGGTACACAGCTCGAATCTGTGTACCGAGATTACCCTGAACACCTCGGACTCTGAAATTGCGGTGTGCAATCTGGGATCGGTTAACCTGGTCGCGCATCTGTATCCGCAAGGTCATGAAAAACATGGCCAGCTGGATCATGCCAAGCTGCAGCGCACCATCAATACCGCGATGCGCATGCTGGATAACGTGATCGATATCAACTACTACGCAGTGGCCAAGGCGCGCAATTCCAATCTCAAGCACCGTCCGGTTGGTATGGGCATTATGGGGTTCCAGGATTGCCTGCATGAGCTGCGCGTTCCCTATGCTTCCGAAGCCGCGGTCGAGTTTTCAGACCGCTCGATGGAGGCGGTATGTTATTACGCCTATCTGGCCTCTACTGAGCTGGCCGAAGAAAGAGGACGCTACGCCAGTTACCGTGGCAGCCTGTGGGATCAGGGTATCCTGCCCCAGGACACGCTGAATATGCTGCGTGAACAGCGCGGCGGCTATGTTGAAGTCGATACCTCTGTGAGCATGGACTGGGATGCATTGCGTGCACGCATCAAGCAGCACGGCATGCGCAACTCCAACTGTGTGGCGATTGCTCCCACGGCGACAATATCCAATATCATCGGCGTGTCGGCATGCATAGAGCCTACTTACCAAAACCTGTTCGTCAAGTCGAACCTGTCGGGCGAATTTACCGTTATCAACGACTATCTGGTGCGCGACTTGAAGAAACTGGGTCTGTGGGATGAAGTGATGATCTCCGATCTGAAATACTTTGACGGCAGCGTCTCCAAGATAGACCGCATCCCGGCAGAACTGCGCCAGCTGTATGCCACCGCCTTTGAGTTTGAGCCGCAGTGGCTGATCGAAGCAGCTTCACGCCGGCAAAAATGGATAGACCAGGCGCAGTCACTGAATATTTATATGGCGGGTGTGTCGGGACGCAAGCTGGACGAGACTTACAAGCTGGCGTGGCTGCGCGGATTGAAAACCACCTATTACCTGCGCACCATGGGCGCAACTTCGGCAGAAAAATCCACTTCGCGCACCGGCGCACTGAATGCGGTGTCGGTTGGCGGCAATGACGTAGCAGAGACGCAGTTCTGCTCGATTGACAATCCCGAGTGCGAAGCCTGCCAGTAGGCAGGTTCGCCTCGTGATTGCGGTGAAGGCTAACTTGCGTAGCAAGTTAAATCCCGCAGGGATGGCCGAAACCACAATCCCGAGTGCGAAGCCTGCCAGTAGAGATAATGTTGGGTGCGTGAGGCGCGCCCAGCAAAACGCCATAAAGAAACAAGGGAGAAATTATGTTGTCATTTGAAGATGAAGTAATGCCGGTTGCAACTGCATCTGGCATAAACATGGCTGCAATGGGTGCAGGCTCGGGCGTAATGGCAGATGCTGCGACACCTGCTTACACCATGGCAGCTGCAGGCAGCGGCCGTATACGTGTGGAAGACAAAAGTATCATCAATTGCCAAGCTGACGTAAATCAGCTGGTTCCGTTCAAATACAAATGGGCCTGGGAAAAATATCTGGCTGGCTGTGCCAATCACTGGATGCCGCAGGAAGTGAACATGAGTGCGGATATTGCACTATGGAAAAATCCCAACGGTTTAACCGCTGATGAGCGGCTGCTGGTGAAGCGCAATCTTGGATTTTTCAGTACCGCGGACAGTCTGGCGGCAAATAATATCGTGTTGGGTACCTATCGCCATATAACCAATCCCGAGTGCCGCCAGTATCTGTTGCGCCAGGCATTTGAAGAAGCCATCCATACTCATGCTTACCAGTATATTGTGGAAAGCCTGGGGCTGGATGATGGCGAGATTTTTAATATGTATCACGAAGTGGCCAGTATTCGCGACAAGGACGAGTTTTTGCTGCCCTTTATCGACACCCTGACCAACCCGCACTTCAAAACCGGCACGCCAGAGGCAGACCAGAACTTGCTGAAAAGCCTGATTGTGTTCGCCTGCATCATGGAAGGCATGTTCTTCTATGTTGGCTTTGTGCAAATTCTGGCGCTGGGGCGCCAGAACAAAATGACCGGCGCGGCAGAGCAGTACCAGTACATCTTGCGCGATGAGTCCATGCATCTTAATTTTGGCGTTGATCTGATCAATCAGATCAAGATGGAAAATCCGCATCTGTGGACGCCAGCCTTCCGCGAAGAAGCGCGCGCGCTGATCCAGAAGGGCGTGGAGCTTGAGTATCGCTATGCCGAGGACACAATGCCGCGCGGGATATTGGGCCTGAATGCGGGTATGTTCAAAGAGTATCTGCGTTTCATTGCCAACCGCCGCTGCCAGCAAATCGGCGTCGATATCCTGTATCCGGGTGCCAGTAATCCATTCCCGTGGATGGCGGAAATGATCGATCTGAAAAAAGAAAAAAACTTTTTCGAAACACGCGTGACTGAATATCAAACTGGTGGTGCGCTGTCGTGGGATTAAAAAATACGTGAAAATAATCACTGCATGCTCATTTGTTAGGCAAATACACTTCTTGAACTAATAAAAAAATCAAATTTGTCAATAAAAAAATGGAATTTTTTTAAATAGTGTGATAAGTTACTGACTATTAAAGATTGCCAAGGTTGTTTGCTTGACAGAGGACGTTCAGAAGCACCGTTAAACGGTGTGCTGGGTGTGTGTGGAGGTTGTTGTTTTAATTGTGTTTTTTAATTTTACCATTGACTAAGGAGAATAAAAATGGCAGCAGCGAAGAAATCTAAACCGGCAGCAAAGAAGGCAGTAGCGGCGAAAAAGCCTGCTGCCAAAAAAGTGGTTGCAGCGAAGAAGCCAGCGGCTAAAAAAGCAGTAGCCAAGAAGCCAGCAGCTAAAAAGGCAGTAGCCAAGAAGCCAGCAGCTAAAAAGGCAGTAGCCAAGAAGCCGGCAGCTAAAAAGGCAGTAGCCAAGAAGCCAGCGGCTAAAAAAGCAGTAGCCAAGAAGCCAGCGGCGACAAAGCCAGCATCGCCAGCGCCAGCAATGACATCAACAGTGTCTCCTTCTGCTCAGGCACCTGTGCGTCCAGCTGCAACCTGGCCTTTCCCGACACTGGGAATCGGCAAGCCTAATTGATGGGATTGCGCTGCTGCGGAAGCAGCCCTGAGGTTTGTATGGGTTGAGAAGCAGCAGTAAGGTTTGCATCGACAGGCGTGCCCGAATGTGCGCGCCTTTTTTACGCCTGTTATTTCAGGATGTATACGAATTAGTTAAATCTGGGTTCAACAGCAACCTGGTGATAATTGCGCTGCCAGATTAAATACTCAGGCAGCGCAATACTATTTCAGCTTAATGAAAGCGGGAACTAAGGTAAGGCAGCCGGGATGAGTGTCACTGCGTATTGTGTTATTGGCGCAGCGCTGTTTTTATCGAAAGCGATTCCGGCTTCAACTCCAACTTTGGCAATATCTGCGGCATTGTCAAGCCTGGGGTAGGCGTACTGCATGGCCCCCAAGGCAAACTCGTGACCTGAGCCGATTGCCCAGAACTGTGTATATTCAAAAACTTCACGCATGGAAAAAATGCCGTACAGGCCGCTCGCATTGACAATCAGCGCGGTGATCTGGCTGGACTCATAGGGATCTTCTTCGTCTTCCTTGGGGTTCAGGAAGCATTCTTCTTTCAGTACAGGATGCAGTTTGCGAAAAGTTTCAAAAATTGCCTCCTTGCTGTTAAGCTTCACATCCGGTGTCTTCGCCAGTAAATTGGCCAGCACCAGATGGTGCGCCGCGCTACCGCAAACACCGACAAAGCTGTCTCCTATGCGCAATACTTTATCGTGGGAACTGTCCATCTGTGCAGGCAGGCGAGTGTTGCCGAAAGTGGTCAATGTATCAGCGGCAATCGCAACGATGCCATTTTTTCTGACTGCTACGATAGTGGTCATATACTATTAATCCTCATGATTTTATATAATTTTAACACCGATGCTAAACAGGGTACCGCTTCCTTATACCAGAGATGCTACTGCATTCTATGCCGCAATCGCCGATCTGCCTTGGGCTGTATGGCTGGATAGCAGCGGGCGGGGGCGTTACGATATTCTCACTGCTCAGCCTGCAGTAACCTTGGTTACGCAGGGCGAAAACACGCTGATAAGCGATGTTGGCGGTGCGCGTTCCTCGGTCGCTGAGCCTATGGCTCTGCTACGCGAACAGTTAGGTCCGCAATTAGAGAGCGTGGAGGATGTTAAGTTCGCAGGTGGGGCGCTGGGCTATTGGGGTTACGACCTGGCACGGCGTCTAATGCAATTGCCCAACGTGGCGCCGGATGGTGAAAAGCTGCCGGAAATGGCGATAGGGATATATGACTGGGCGCTGCAGCTCGATCATCAGGAGCAAACGGCACAGCTGGTATCGTATAACCGCTATCCGCAGACTGCACAGTTGATTCAACAAATACTGGGGCGCTTGCGTGATAACACTAATGTGCCAAGCGGAAAATTTCATGTGCACGGCAAAGTGACATCCAACTTTACCCGTGCTAGCTATAAAGCTGCATTTGCAACGGTGCAGAACTATTTGCATGCCGGGGACTGCTATCAAATCAATCTGGCGCAGCGCTTTGCGGCGCGGGCGAGCGGGGATGCGTTTGCCGCATATTGCAAACTGCGGAAATTGAGTCCGTCGCCCTATTCTGCCTTTCTTAATCTGCCGCATGCGCAAATACTGTGCGCCTCACCTGAGCGCTTTTTGCAGGTGGTGCAGGGTCGTGTGGAAACAAAGCCGATCAAAGGTACCCGCCCCAGCGTAGCAGACGCGATGCAAAACGAGCTGCTGGTCCACGATCTGCGCAACAATCCCAAGGACCGTGCCGAGAATTTGATGATAGTGGATCTGTTGCGCAATGACCTGGGCAAAAATTGTGTGCCGGGTTCGGTAAAGGTTCCCAGTCTGTTTGAGGTGGAGAGTTATGCCACCGTGCATCATCTGGTCAGCACTGTTACTGGAGAGCTGGCTGAGGGACGCGATGCGCTCGCATTGTTTCGCGATTGTTTTCCCGGCGGGTCTGTAACGGGTGCACCCAAGCAGCGGGCAATGGAAATCATCGAACAGCTTGAACCGCAGCGACGCGGTATATATTGCGGATCAATCGGCTATATTGGATTTGATGGAAATATGGACTGCAATATTGTCATCCGCACGCTGGTATATGCGGGCAATGAGATATGCTGCTGGGCTGGCGGTGGCATAGTGGCGGATTCCGAACCAGGCGCCGAGTATCAGGAGACGCTGGACAAGGCTGCGCCGCTGCTGGAATTGTTGCGATTATATGGTGGCACGGGAACAGAACACTAGACGAAAGGAATAACAAAATGATTACCTTGCGTAAATCATCCGAACGTGGGCATGCTCACCATGGCTGGTTAAACAGTTGGCACAGCTTTTCATTTGCGGACTACCACGACCCTGAACATACGCAGTTTTCTAGCCTGCGCGTCATCAATGACGACACTGTAGAAGCCGGTCAGGGCTTTGGTACCCACGGGCATCGGGACATGGAAATTTTAAGTTACGTACTGAGCGGCTCCCTGCAGCATAAAGACAGCATGGGCAACGGCAAAATGATGACCTATGGCGAGGTGCAGCTGATGAGCGCCGGTACCGGCGTACAGCACAGCGAGTTCAATCCGTCGCCGGATGAAGCTGTGCATTTTCTGCAGATATGGATAGTGCCGAATCAGACGGGCATTAAGCCGGGATATCAGCAGAAATATTTTGCCCCTGCAGAAAAGCGCGGGCGCTGGTGTCTGCTGGTTTCGCCGGATGCAAGCGATGGCTCGTTATTGCTGCACCAGAATGCGCGTGTCTATGCCACCGTGCTTGGCGCCAATGAGCAGCTCGGCTATGCACTTGCACAAGGGCGGCACGCATATTTGCATGTGGCAAAGGGTGAGGTGAAAATTGCAGGTATGACGCTGGCGGCGGGGGATGCGCTGATGTTCAGCGACGAAGCAGGATTTAATCTGGAGGGCGCGCTGGAGGCGGAGCTATTGCTGTTTGACTTGCCCTGATTGGGGGGGCTGGCCTGACTGCTGGGTATTTTTGATGCGTGAGATGCGTATCACTTCCGGAATCAGTCTCAGGTTGCGCATCACATTGGCCAGATGCAGTCGATGGTTGACCTGCAGCGTAAAGTATAGCGCGGTGTAATCTCCTTCATTGCTGAAGTTTACATTTTCAATGTTGGATTCCGCATCGGCAATCGCAGTCGCAACCTTGGCCAGCACACCGCGCTGATTGGCGACAATCAGCTTGATGCTGACCTCGAACATCTTGTTGATATTCTTGTCCCATGCCACATCCAGCCAGTCATCCGATGCGTTGCGGCCCTTGCGCAAAACATGACAATCGTGGGTATGCACGACCAGTCCCTGACCGCTTTTGATCACGCCTATGATGGGGTCGCCCGGTATAGGCATGCAGCATTTGCCGAATTGCACAGCCATGCCCTCGTTGCCGAGAATGGTAATGACTCCGCGGGAGGGTGCTTCGTGCAAGGCACTGTCTTCGGCAACGCGCGCCAGCTTGCGCGCAATGACAGTGTTGAGGCTGCGACCCAGCCCGATATCGGCAAAAACTTCCTGGCGCGTTTTTACGCCTGTCTCCTTTAGCAGCTTCTCCCAGCTTGCCTCCTCAACCTCGGCTCCCTTCAATCCGAGCGAATTTAAGGCCTGATTCAACAGGCGTTCGCCAAGCGCTGCAGATTCGTCCAGGTGCATCGTTTTAAGCGTATGTCGAATCTGCCCGCGTGCTTTGCTTGTCACCACAAAACCGAGCCACGCGGGATTGGGATGCGCATGCGGCGCGGTAATGATTTCGATGCGGTCGCCATTTTTAAGCTCTGTGCGCAGAGGAACCAGTTCAAAATTGACCTTGGTTGCAACGCAGCGATTGCCGATGTCGGTGTGCACGCTGTAGGCAAAATCCACTGCTGTTGCGCCGCGCGGCAATGCCAGAATTTTGCCCTGCGGCGTAAATACATAGACTTCATCCGGGAACAGATCCACCTTCAAGTGCTCAAGAAATTCCACGGAGTCGCCACTTTGGCTCAGGCTTTCCAGCAGGCTTTGCAGCCACTGATGGGTTTTGACATGCAGCTCGTTGATCGGGGTGTCGGCCGTTTTATAAAGCCAGTGTGAAGCGACACCGGCATCCGCAATACGCGCCATTTCCACTGTACGTATCTGAACCTCGATAGGCGTACCAAACGGACCGAACAGGGTGGTGTGCAATGATTGATATCCATTGGCTTTGGGAATGGCGATGTAATCCTTGAATTTTCCGGGAATGGGCTTGTACAACCCATGCAACAGACCAAGAGCGATATAGCAGGAATTGACATCCTCCACCATCACGCGAAAACCGTAGATATCCAGCACCTGTGAAAACGCCAGGGACTTGGCCTGCATTTTTTGATAGATGCCGTAAAGGTGTTTCTCACGGCCTTTGACTTCGGCAGGGACATTGTTTTCAGCCAGGCGCTGGCGTATTGCTTCCTGGATTTTCCCCACCACTTCGCGGCGGTTGCCGCGTGCCATCCTGAGCGCCTTGGAAAGCACGTTATAGCGGTTGGGGTGCAGATACTTGAAGCTGAGATCCTGCAGTTCATGAAAGATGTCGTTCAGACCCAGACGATTGGCGATGGGTGCATAAATTTCCATGGTTTCACGGGCGATACGCGTGCTTTTTTCCCGCGAGACAGAGCCCAGCGTACGCATATTGTGCAGGCGATCGGCAAGCTTGATCAGGATCACGCGAACATCGCGTGCCATTGCCATCAGCATTTTGCGGAAATTTTCCGCCTGGGCATCCGCGACGGTTTCAAACTGCAGCTTGTCGAGTTTGCTCAAGCCTTCAACAACATCGCCGACAGGCTTGCCAAACTGGGCAGTAATATCTTCGGCTGTAATGTCAGTGTCTTCGACAACGTCATGCAGCAAGGCAGCAATAATCGCCTGCGCATCAAGGTGCAGTGAGGTGAGTATGCGTGCTACGGCAATGGGGTGGGTAACATAAGCTTCGCCGGACTGGCGAAGTTGCCCATGATGGGCGGTTTTGCTAAGTTCGACAGCGCGCTGGATGTTTTCAACATCCTCCGGTTTCAGGTAGGCTGAAACTTCCTGGAGAAGTTCTTCAACATCCGACATCTGTCTTTAGGGTGCATCAAGCCATGCCGCGATTCAGAATTTCCAGGCCAACCTTGCCTTCGCTGATCTCGCGCAAAGCAATAACAGTGGGTTTGTCATTGCTTTCCGCCACCATGTTGCCGGCTCCGTTGGCCAGTTGGCGAGCACGGTAAGCTGCTGCCAGAGTTAATTCGAAACGGTTTGGTATGTATTTCATGCAATCTTCAACGGTAATACGGGCCATGATTAAGTCTCCTGCTTTTGTAATTGATGGATTAAATTTGCCTGGCGAGCAAGTTGCCGCTCGCGACGAAGTCCCATTGCGATGACGATAGCGTTGAGTTGTTGCAGTGCTTCGTCCAGAATGTCGTTAATAATAACATAGTCGAACTCGGCTACGTGCGCGATGTCTTCCTGCGCCGCCTGCAGGCGTTTGGCTATAACCTCGGCACTATCCTGTTTGCGTCCTGTCAGACGCGTTTCCAGCGCCTGCAAAGAGGGGGGCAGGATGAAGATGGAGATGCAGCCGGGGAACTTGCTGCGCACCTGGGCGGCACCCTGCCAGTCAATCTCAAGCAATATGTCGCGTCCATCGTGCATTTCCTTGCTGATCCAGGATTGCGAGGTGCCGTACAGATTGCCGTATACCTCGGCACTTTCAACAAAATCGCCATGCTTCGCCATTGCCAGAAAAGCATCGCGGCTGACGAAATGATAATCCTTGCCGTCGATTTCGCCGGGGCGTGCAGGACGTGAGGTGTAAGACACAGACAGGTCTATACGTTTGTTGATGCCCAGCAGCGCATTGACTAGGCTGGTTTTCCCCGCACCGGAAGGCGCGCTGACGACAAATAAATTTCCACTCATATAATATTCACTCCAGGTTTTGAATTTGTTCGCGCATTTGTTCTATCAGGATTTTCATTTCCATTGCAGCGCGTGAGACCTCTGCATCTACCGATTTTGAGCCGAGTGTGTTTGCTTCGCGATGCAGCTCCTGCATCATAAAATCAAGACGCTTTCCCACACTCCCGCCGCTGGCGATAATTCTCTCGGTTTCAATCAGATGAGTATGCAGGCGGGAAAGCTCCTCGTCTATATCGATTTTACCGGCAAACATCGAAATTTCCAGATGCACCCGCTCATCGTCATGCATGCCCAGCGCATCAAGCAAACGCGTGCGCAATTTTGCTT
>k87-1183912_pt1 | contig 20382 bp, 24 predicted proteins | sample MGYA00084030_6733316 | MGnify analysis MGYA00084030 | reverse complement strand
TCTGTCAATGCCAGTGCTTTCTTTGGCATACCATATGATGCAATCTACTCCGATGAATTACACAAGACTCTCGATAAGAAGTTGCGTGACCTCGCAAAACGTGTTAACCATGGAGCGAACTATAACATGGGAGATAACACCTTAGTAGATACAATGGGACTTGAGAAGACTTATGAAGCTAGGCGCTTACTGAATCTTCCTAAGATGTGGACACCTAAGCAAGTAGCTGGACACTTGTTAATGACTTTCCACAGTACGTATCCCGGAGTAGCTGGTAACTACTATGTTGGTATGGTGCATCAGGTAGTAACTACCAGACACATCGAGTCCAAAGCAATTCACATTCCCCATGAGCAAGATGAGTGGAGTAAAAAGTGTTATGATGTAGCACTCTGGTACGAACAAACAGGTGGCTGGACTCGTCGCTGCTTCGGGCATCCAGATAAGAACAAGCTACACAAGAACTCATACATTGCACATGAGCCGCAGTCACTTAATGCAATGACACTTAACAAAGCCTTCATGCGAGTATTTTATGAAATTGCAATCAATCCGAAATACGCTCGTGACTTTAAACTTCTTGGTCAGATTCATGATTCCATCTTCCATATGTACCGTACAGGTTGCGAACATATCAGCAAACTTGTTGCTGCCTGCATGGAAATACCAGTCACCGTTAGAGGATATGACGGGAAGCTAAGAACATTCACTGTACCATCAGATGCTAAGATGGGTGGAAAACATTGGAGTGATTTGGGATAATAAAAAGGGAAGTTGTGTGGCTGATCTGATAACAAATTACTTACACTATACAAAAGACACGGAGCCTCCAGCGATATTCCATCGTTGGTCACTCTTATCATGCGTATCTGCATTCCTAGCAAGGGACATTTATATACAACATGGACACTTCACGATCTACCCAAACATGTATACCCTCCTCATCGGGAGCGCTGGATCACGTAAGTCCTCGGCAATTAACATTGCGAAGGGATTGCTTAAGGCAGTTGGATATTCAAATTTCAGCCCGACGAAGACAACAAAAGAAAAGTTCTTCATCGACATGGCGGAAAAGAATCAGTCAGTTGGTACAGAAGACTTTCTCGAACAAAATATCTTCGGTGCGAAAGACCTTGACTCTTCCACAATCAGTGAGATTTTTATTGTGGCGGGTGAATTTAATACCTTCTTTGGTAATAATATTCTGGATTTCGTTACTGATCTGGGTGAGCTATGGGATTACAATGGACTTTTTGAATCTAAAGTAAAGAACTCAAAGTCTGTTCATATTATGAATCCCACCATCAGTATTCTTGGTGGTAACACTCCAACAGGATTCAGTGCTGCATTCCCAATTGAGATTCTAGGACAAGGATTCTTTTCACGAACTCTTATGATTTTCGGGGAGAGAACTCGCGCTAAGATTACGTGGCCTGAACCGCCTTGTCCAGTGCAGACTCTTGAGCTGCTGAATACATTGCGAAACATTAAGCTACATGCAATAAGTGTGGGCGCGCTTACGTTATCTTCTGATGCTAAGGACTTATTAGATGTAATTTATAAAAGTTGGTTCGACTTAGAAGATGCGAGATTTGAGTCATATTCGAATCGCCGCTTTACTCATCTACTCAAACTATGCATGTTGCTGGCTACTATTAGATTATCAGCAACCATAGAAACGGAGGATGTAATATACGCAAATACAACTTTGTCGTATGCTGAACACTTCATGCCTAAAGCATTGGGAGAGTTTGGTAAATCTAAACATGCTGACGTAGCCCATAAAATCTTACAGTTGCTTTCAGCTTCAGATGACCCGCTTAGTTCATTGGCTATCTGGAAGTCTGTTCATAACGACTTAGATAAGTCCTCAGATCTTACTACAATTCTTGAGAACCTGGCTAAGGCAGACAAAATACAGGCCACCCCTAGTGGCTTTCTTCCTAAGAAGAAGATTCTAAAGGAAGCTGACACAGGTTTCAAGTCTGGAACCGTTAACTTTAACCTACTATCTAAAGAAGAGAAGGATGGACTAACATGAGAACTGACTTGATTCCTGCTAAAGATGACCTTGCCATTAAGGCAACTGAGAGTGTACTAAAGATTATCACTGCGCTCTCTGAGATTGAATTGATAATGAGAAGCTCTGATCCTAATAAGCTGCAAATTGCAGTAATCAGAGCCAACTGTGCTGACATACACGGTGCTCTGATTGATGTTGAACACTGGGCAACTAAGAAATATAGAAAGGAAATTTAATAATGGCTCGGCCCTCCTGTTATAATAGACCAGACTTCAGGCATAGGTTATCTGTTCCTGATGGATATCATCCTAGTGGTATGCGGTTGTGGAATCTTATTCCTCACAGAATGAGTAAAGATTGCAAACAGTGGGGGCCGCTTGGAGAGGCAAAGAGTAGGAATTGGAACTGTGATGGATGCAAGCACAAGCCTGTGACTGCTCGCTGTATCCTTTGCGGAGGTAATGATGGTGACATGCCTTGTGCATATCCAGGAGATAACAGGGAAGGTTGTCTGAGAACTCAGAGATTAAAGGAGTTGTGATGAGCGGCCCAATTGAACTAACACATGAACAAATTAAACAAGACTTCTTTGCAGCCAATCCTAACCAGCACTATGCAATAGTTGTACCAACAGTTGTACCGACAGCTATACCTAACCCTCAGGAGGAAGAGACTAAGATGAGCACAAAAATATCAGTATTTAAACTCACATCCGAACTCAAGTTTGGCAAGTATAAAGGATCAGGACTGACAGTTGCTGATATTATGTCCAGCGCACCTTCGTACTTAGTGTGGTGTCATGAGAAGGTTGCATGGTTTGCTCTTGAAGAGAAGCTGTATGTGGATGCATGTACTCTTGCTAACATGCCTGTAGATGAGAAGATGTTAAAAAAGGCCACCCAGTCTCCTGAGCAGCCTTCTGTTAAACAGCCAGCAAATGCTGATATGTTTGATGGTGATGATGATTACGATGATGACATTCCATTCTGAGCACTAGCCTTGCATCCTGAGAGTACTCTGCCTTAGCCACTATACGGTAAGATCAGAGTACTTCTCTTCCGCAATTCCTCTAAGCACAAGGCACTGATATTACTAATGTCTTGCTTGTCGTAGTACCCATCCAATGCAATACCGCAGTAATGAGCAATCTTAGCTAATCGCAATTCAACAGTATTATCAGGTTCAGTCTCCAACATTACTACAAGTGCCGGATGCTTCCTAACTTCCCGCTGGAGTTCGACAAGAGCTTCGGGGAAATACAAATGATGTGCCATTACTTTCTATCCTCAAGTTGTTGTATGTATGCACCTAGCTTGGATGCATTATTTTTATCTAAACAAAAGCCACCAACAGAGCTGGGATTACTTTGAATCACCAGTGTCGGCTTTGGTACTATCTGTTGCTGCATTGGGTTGTGCTGACACCCCGCCAGAGAAGTGAGTAGTGAACCAACCAGCAGGATTAGTTTCCAATTCATTTCGTTCTTCCTGTGCTTTCTTTTCATCAACGCTGCGCTTCCAAGCTAGCAGCACCCATAAGACTTTATCAAGTACTGCTAGCAAGGCTTGCATCAGACTAGAGACTCCTATCGCGGGGAAGGAAGAATCGGAGCAATACGCTTAACAGCTTTGAAGCGGCCATACAGTGCAAGCAAGCCACCAAAGAGCGCTGTCAACTGCTCAGCAAGACCATCAGTATCACCAATGTCCCAGCCAGCAATCTGCGCCACAGTAGAAACAATCATCAACAGCGCGCCCCACACAGTACGGCTTTGCAAAATACCTTTAACATCATCCATCGTAGTTCCTTTCAAGTTAGTAAAATTAACAATACCCAACACCTACCACACACTGCCACCACTTACTAAAGTACCTCCACCTCCTCCAGAAGTTTTCCAAACACTGATTGGTACAGCTGCTGTCTCAGGCTCAACAGGTACGATACCTTCCCACACAGAGTTATCAGAAGGTACTTCACCCCCGCTAATTGGATCATGTGTACCATACCACACTGCTGAGCCACCATTAACATGAGGTGGTACATAGGCAACTCCGAACAGTTTGAAATCAGCAAGGAGTCCAGCAGTAAAGTTGAAGCCTTTCTTAAATGCCCCTGCACCACTGAATTTAATTCCTTCAGGAGGATAGCCAAGATAAGCAAAGCGAGAAGCACTACCATTTTTAATTACAGCGCCTGAGAACCTGAAGCTGTTATCAGAGACTACTTCACTGGAACCTACCTGCCCATCACCAATGAATCCAGCAACAGGAGAACCAACAACTAAGCCAGAAGCTACAGAATCTACATACACTGAAGTGAATAGAAACTCTTTATTGAGTGGGCTTGTACCTTCGAAAGTGAGTCCACCAGAGGCAGTTCTATTTACTCTAGTTACTTTACCTGCCCAAGTAGCTGTAGCACCTGAGAGATCAAGCATTGCAGTATATGCTCTGGTGTACTGTCTTGCACCAAGCGCTCCTGTAATCAGTATACTGCCAGCTGCATTCTTCTGCAGTGCTCTTGTTACAGCAATAGTACCTGAGAGTACAAGTGTACCTGTGAGTGTTTTATTAACATGAACACTTTGAGTCTGTGCACCGCTGAAAACAACTGAGCCAGCTGTACCTCTGGTAGCAAGCCAGTTCTCAATGGAGGCCCCAGAGAAAGTAACGCCTCCGGCAGAGTCATAGAGAAATGTATGTGATGTTGACGCTGATCCTGCAAATAGAATTGCTCCTGCAGCAGCCTTGTTAACAACTCTTACACTTGTATACTGTCCAGAGAGTGCAATAGCTCCAGTAGGATACTTACTAACTGCACGCAGGATTGACCCTGCGCCAGCAAATACAACTGAGCCTGTGGAGTATTTAGCAGGGTTACGGGTAACACCAGCTGTTCCAGTAAATAAAATATCTTGAACAACACTGAGTCTGGATGCAAGCGCAATGCGTGGCACTGTTCCAGAGAGTTCAAGGGTACCAGTACCTACCCGAGCGAAAGTTCTAGTATAGGTGGATAGCCCGCTAAAAGCTACTGCTCCAGAGATTCCTCTAGTAGCTTCACGAGGTACAGTACCTGAGAAACTAAATGAGCCTGAAGCATTCTTGGTAGCAGTAATGTTTACTGGCCCACCAACTTCTCCTTCACCTACAAAGGAGATACTGTAGCCTATGACTAAGCCTGGCATTAGATATTACTCCTTTGGTTGGCTGGAAATGTTTAGGTGGGGTGATTAGCGGAAGATTGCGACAGCTACAAAGGGAGCATCCGCAACAACTTGAGTTGTACCTACTGTTGACATTACACGTGCTGTTGATACAGAGTTTAAGTTACTATAGTAATTAAGTGCATCGAATCCTATATCTGCGCCAGCGTTACCAGCAGTGCACGCCACAGCGTAGTTAGCATCAGCCAGAGCAGCAGTGAAATTCACTGTATAATCACCAACGCCATTATCAGTAATGGAACTCACATTAAAACCTGCACGAATAGCAACCGTACCAGTACCATTGAAATTAACCCAAGCTTTCGCACTTCCATCCACCACTGTACCCATTGGTACTGACTTAGTCCCTGCGGTGTTCTTCAGGGTATCAACTTTTAATTCTGACATTGTTGTTCTCCTGAAGGTTAGCGGAAGATTGCAATTTGGCTATCTGGAACGTCATACGCTCCACCTAACGCGCTCTTGTATCTGAACTGTTGTTGTGTTGTTGATTTTGTCAGCAATACCCCACCAGATGCCGTGTACCCTGTAACTGTATATTGGTTTGTAGTGGCACTATCGTAACCAACGCAGGTTACCGCATAGTTCACATCCGTCATAGCAGCCGTGAAGTTCACTGTATAGTCACCAACACCGTTATCAGTGATTGAACTTACATTCCCTCCAGCCCTAATTGCAATAACATCAACTCCATTGAAGTTTACCCAAGCACGACACTTATAATTCTCAGTGCCGTCTGAATTAAGCCATTGATTGACCTTGAGCGTACTCATAATTACAGGCCTTCACGATCAATCAGCATCTTAAGTTGCTCAGGGAATGCGCACTCATCAATGGCAATCTGCATTGCATCATACTTAGTACGAATAGCAGCACGAGCAGTTTCAGCAGCAGTAGCACTCTTTCCAGGAATCTGCTTTGCAATTACTTCATCATGCGGAGCGAATTCAACCTCTCTCTTAGTACGCCTGCGAATATGAGTAATGTTCTTACCCTTAATCATATCGACGCCAACTTTCTTTCCTTGCTCTCCGCGCTTCCAAGCATTACGGAAGGTACGGTCAGAAGGAATATCAGTGACTGGAACAATCTCAGGAATGTCTGCTGCTACAAGATTACCTTCAGCACTTAATTTAGCTTGCAGTTCTTGCATAGTACCTTTCCACTCAGGGGAGGGAACGACTACGCAGGTATTGCCTTCGGTGGAGGTATAGATAATACGATGTGACATGATTTGATTTCCCTATAGATGAAGATAGACAGTGGGGATCAGTTCTTAAACCACTGTCCATCTTGCGCCAGCAGGCACAGTAACTGTAACGCCGGCACTGATTGTGATTGGGCCTGCACTCATTGCATTCTTACCAGAAGTGATTGTGTAGTTATTATCAACTGTCTGATCATTCTCATAGAATACATTATCTCTACCTGCACCTTTAGCGCCATTAGATTCTCTGAACACTCGCATATCAATAACATTAGCCGCAGCTAGCACAGTTGCTGCAGTAGGCACATAGACCATCGCGAGTGTAATATAGCTATCAGTCTGCGTAGTTATCTTTGGAGGAGTAGATGCCACATCATTAAATGCGTTAACAACAGGTGCAGTACCGACAGGAATCTGTATGTGTGAAAATCTGGGATTAGACGCATCAGCGGTTAATGCTACAGAGCCTGAAGCTACTGCATACTCAATACCCGCACATCTTACAACTCCAGCAGTCCAGCTAACAGTTAAACCACTTGTCCAACTAACTTCCAGACCAGAGATAACACCATTATAGCCCTCGATACCTTGTACCAGAGTTCTGATATGTTCCTGAAACAGAACACTCTGCGCGTCATTCAGCCCTTCACCCTTATCAGGAATTGTAAATGCCATAAGACATTACCTCATAATGATGAAACAGATTAGTTAGCGCCAAGTTGCAGGTTCAACGTAAGAGCATCGTTAGCTGCAAGAGGTTGGAAGCCAGCACCAAAGTTCTCACTCCACATAATATCAAGAGTTGTAGCACGCAGAACAAAGTAGCCGTAGATAACAGCAGAGCCAGTCAGCGGGCCAGTGAAAGTCCAAGTCTGAGCAGCATACGAAATCGGGTTAGCAGCAACACTCCAGCTAGCAGCTGCCAGAGTCTTGCGAGCATAACCACCACCAGCTGCTTCAATTGCAGTATAAGTAGCAGCAGTATCAGTATCAGCAGGGGTGACGTTAGAGACAAATAAGCCGACAACTTGGTTCTCAGTTTGTGCAGTATGCCCAACGAAAGCTTTGAGAGCAAGCAGTTCGGCAGTATCAGGGACATTAAGAGCCATGGTATTTCCTTATAAAAATGAATGTGTGGAGGGGATGTAAACTACAATCTTAATTAACAGCATAACCTAGAAACTGTGCACGCTCTTTAGTAGGCTTCCTAATATCAGGAATGTCATCCCAGTGTGCTTGGCTCAAATTCTGCAAAGGCACAACAATGCTAAGGTAGGTGTAACCTCCATCATCAACAGCGTTAAATGTAGCAAGCTGCTCACCTACCTTAGTTGCAATTCCTACCTTGCCTTTGAACAGCACCCAACGATTCTCAAGTCTGTGCTTATATGCAAAGTCCTGTCTAGATGTAATAATGCGGCCATTCATTATACTGTCCTTTTATTAAATAGACTTAAAGCTAAGGGCTCCGCTGAAAGAGTCACCAGCAACACCTGCATCAATAGACACCACAAACTTGTAGCCTGGAAGTGCTATCCAATCACGAGGGATAGGAACCTGCAGAGTATTCACAATAAATGCAGTCTCTCTAGTAACACCTTGCATGAACTCATGGTGTACAGCAGCTTGGCTTGCAGCAACTACCGCCCCTGCGTGCACATCATTAATAATGTTATCAGCAGCATCAGTAAGTTTAAGAACTACCCTACGGTTAGCTACAGTGGCATCCGTAGTAAGCCTGATCTGACCAAAAAGAAGTTGCCTCTTACAATTTGCAGGTACAGTATATGTATATGAAATATTACCAGCAGTTGCTGCAACTATTTCAATGCTAGTATCTACGCTGCATGACATATCAGTGTCTCCCTAAATAAAGTTAGTTTTACTACGATAAAGTATACAATCCTCACTCTAGTCCTACATCCTGGGGTTGCTGAGTAGGATTAGTTATATGCAGCCAAGTACGCTTCAACCAAATATCTCGCACAGTATATTCATTTATACCAAACTCAGCAGCAAGTGTTTTTGCTGTTTTAACCTTGCGGTTAGCCCATATACACATTACGGACTCAATTGATAACTTAGAGTTTGATATTGATTTAATTGTACTCCCCCTTCCTTTAGAGCACTTATCCCGCATATTCTCAAGATGAGTGCCAATAAATAAATGAGCAGGATTTGAGCAACTAGGATTATCACAAGTGTGAAGTACAAAATAACCTAAAGGGATGTCTCCATTATGCAGCAGGTATGATAATCTGTGAGAGCTTACAGTCTTTGGCCGACCATCAACCCTCACAGTTATCTTACCATAACCTCCTGTATTCTTACTACCCTTCCAGCCCCAACAACCTTCCTGTTTGACTACATGAGCCTCATATGTAATCTTTGCCAGTTTAATTAACTTCATAATAATCTCCAGTTGAAAATTATTATACTACCTCCACCCACTAAAAATATAAATGGAGGGTTTGTGTTTATTCTAAGTTAGTTGCTGAGGTCGGGTCGTAGCCTCCCATAATCTGTTGCAGAGTTGTTGCATATGGCTTAGTCATTGCATCCCTAACTTGTTCAGCTTGAGACTTAGACGCATTCTTAAGCTGTCGCATCATGAACTGGTTAAACTCTTTCTGCTTACCTCCAGCTGCAACATAAGAGTCCATGAAAGTATCTAGCTGCTCACCATCCGGCATACCACCACCAACCATTGTACTCTTAACAACTTCACCAAGCTTTGCAACTTTAGCTGCATTGTTAGTAGAGTACGCCTGAAGTCTGAATGCAGCATCTTGAGTGATTGCTTCATCCAAAGGTTTACCGCCTGCAAGTCTGCCAAGAGTCATCAGTGAAAACAAATCATGAGAGCCAACAACGTTACCTTTCTTAGAAGTAGAGAACACTTGCATGTTAGGATTGACTGCTGCTTCCATAGTTTGCGCCAGTCCCGCCAGCGGCCTACTTACTCCATTGTGCTCAATACCTTGCAGAAGAACAGATGCAGTATTTCCACCATCTCCCAGCTTACCAAGAGTACTAAACATATTACCAAAGAACTTAGCCTGAGCATTGATGAACGGTACATCTGCAGGATTAGTAGGAACAATAGTAACATGCCTGGGGTTAATGTCACCACGAGTATACATGTTGACTTTGAGATCAGGATGCAAGAACATATTAGAAGCCAGTCCATACATCAACCAATCCCCAGCATCTTTACCTGCCCCACTATAAATACTTGAGTACAAATCAGTGTGGTTTTTATTACCTGAAGCATTGCCAACAATGTGAGTGTTAATGGCATTGAAAGCTGGCATACCGTTCATGCCGTAGATACCACCTTGCAGGCCAAGCAGCATTGCAGTGTCTTTAGCAGAGCCTTCAGCTACATGTCTGAACATCTGCTGAAGTAAGTTGAACTGGTAAGTTTGAAACAAACCAATCGCTTGTCCAACAGGGCCTTGAAACATCATAGGCCGTTGAGCTGCCATGAAGTTACCTTGAGTGCGGTTGACAAATGTATTAATGTAGCTCAGCGCAGTCTTGGAATCCATCACTCCATGCTTTACTGCTACATCAGTAATCTGCCTCATAACATCAGCAGCTACAAAGCGGTTAAACTCTTCAGCAAGTTTATTACCTGAGAGTCCTTCAGCTTTACCTGACCACTTCTTGCCAAGCTCAACAAGCTCTTTTCTCTTACCTGCCAGTGTAGATACTGTATCAGTTTCCCTAATTGCAAGAGAGTCCAGAGTACTGAGGTATTGTTCCCGAACATCAGTTGTGAACTTGTTAATCTTATAGAACTCTTTCAGCTCTTTGTTATGAAAATTCCCGATTGCATTAGTAATCAGCTTACCGTGATTCAGAATCTCCTTGTCAGTACCGGGAAGTTTCAGCTTGGTAAGTGAGGCCAGTTCGCCAGCAGCTTCACTATTCCTACCTGTAATATTACGAAGTAATGACCGAACCTCAGTATTAAGTAAGACATTGGAACCAATCACGTTGTTGAGTGCGTTAAGAGGATCAAGTCGAAGTGCGAAGAGAGACAGTACTGCATTAGACTCTTGCACATACTCAGTGAGTGCGCCTCGCGGTAGCTTCGAGTTTACTGCAAGATTCAGTGCTGCATCATAGTATGCACCTTTGTAGCCAGATTCATGCAGGAGAGCATTTATTTTCTGAAGGTCAGCAGCAGACCTGATATCAGTAGAAGCTGCCTTAACACCAGACCACAGTTGTGAGAACTTATTGTCCAGCATCTTCTGCACAGGCATCCAGAAAGGATACTCGTGAGCTTTGTTAATGCCAAGAGCAGTCTTGATATAATCTGTATACGGGTTCTCAGTAGTTGCTTCAGCATACTTAGCCAGCGAGGGGCCCCCAAACTTAGAAGTACCTGCAAGCGTATATTGTTCTCCGAGTTTCCTCAGAGCTTCGAATTGTGATTCGTATACATGCGATACAGTCTCACGCACAACGCCAGCTTCTGCTCCCATGTGCCACTCAAGAAGCTCATTACTAATCTGCTTGGGATCAGTCTTGATTAGGAATGGGGCTGATACGCCTTTACGATTTAGTGCTGCATCAATGTAGTTCTCACTAAGAGTCTTTTCATAATCGAATTGACCAATAGCTTTATAGTAAGACTCGGCTGCACCTTTCTCAAGAACACGGAACTCTGGGAAGCTAGCACGCACAGCAGACATTTGAGTCTTCAACTCTTGCTCACTTGCAGCGTACAACATTCTGCTATGACCAGTACCTGTAACAGTAGGGTCAATAACAAAAGCAAAGTAAGGATAGTCTTTAGGATTAGGAGGCGGAGCATAGAATGTATCAGGCTTCTTGTTGCTTACCAGACCTTGTGAAGCGCGTACAGTATTCAGGTTAGTAACTCGCTCAGCATTCCTTTCAATGTGAGCAGCAGCTAAGTCCTTAACAATTGCACTCTTAAATGCAATCTCAGGAATATCCTGCCCTGCTTCGAACAGTTCTTGAGCAAGCTTCTCATCAGAAAGAACTAGCTTGGAACCATCATCACTGAGTTTAAAGCTGTGCTGTGAGCCGCGCACATCTTGCATCAGCTTGCTCCACTCGATAGCAGCAGCTTGATCATTCTGGAGTTTATACAGCAGTGGTTCCAGAACTTCACGAGTTGCAGCTTTCTTAGTGGAAATGATATCAGTAGTTACTTTACCGAGGTACTCAAACATAGAGCCTGGTGAGCCATAGTTACCGTTTGCGAAGGATGTAAAAGTAGCACCTGCCCCAAGTCTGTCAGCCTTTAGTATTACCTCCATTGGAATTGGGATGAGTTTCGCAGCATCTTCACCGAGTACGATAGAAGCTGTGCGCAGTGAATCATTCTGATACAGACGTTGCTGCCGCTGAATTGCTTCCATGCCATGCAGCCAGTTACCGTCAACACCTTCAACCAAGTCTTTCTTGTATGCAAGTTTAAGAACTGAGGGAATCTCCAGCAGGTTCTTATGCTCAGTACCTTGCAGCTTATTAAATGCCCGCAACTCATCAAGGTCAGCAAAGATGTTATCCATCTCAGCGCCCACTTGCTTACCTGTCAGGTACTCACTCTTTACGTTAACCATCTTAGCAATGATATCTTGAGGAAGCCTACGCTTCTTAGCCAGTGTATCAGCAGTTTCCATCTTGATCTGCTTAATTGCAGTAAGGAACTCTTCCATAGAAGCAGGCTGGAATGTAATATCCCCGGTACGAATCAGTGGCATAGGTTCAAGATCATTAGCCACACGCAAGTATGCTGCATCCAGTAAAGGAATGTCAGCAGAATCTAGAATAGTACCTTCTTTCAGGTGAAAGTGTTCACGCGCCCAGGCAGTACGAATCTCAGCTTGGATGTGATCAGCCTTGTTAATATCAAAGCCATGCGGTTTGATGTGAGTAAAGCTGCCTTTACCTATCTGAATGCCTTTAGCAGTCAACTCAATCTTAGTACCACGCTTGAGGGTGTCTGCAAGGTGAGTAACTACAGGAGCCTCATCCATTACTTTACCAGTCTTAGCGCCACGAGTAATCATGTATGCTTCAGAATGATCCAGAAGCTTAGCACCTTCTTCAGCAGTAGTTCCTACCTTGAGTGTGGTATTACTTTTAGCACCAAACAACTTAGTGAACAGTTTTTCTCCTCCTGTTTTCTCAGAGAGTCTGACAGCTTCTTTCAGCTCCCAGTGAGCGCCAATAGCCTGTTTGCCATCTTGAGCAAGAAGGTTCTTGTACATCAGATCTGCTACTATCTCGTCGTCTTTAGCAAGAACTTGGAACTCTCCACGGATCATAGTCTCCAGTCGAGTCTTTTTAACATTACCAAGTTCTACCAGCTTCTCTTCGTACTTAACTCCTGGCACAACTGATGGCATAGAAAGCCGCTGCTCATTATATAGCAGAATGTTATCAGAAGCAGAAGTACCAGTTCTACCTTTCTCGATATGAGTCCACGGAGAAGCTTCAGAATCAAAAGCTTTAAGTCCTTTCTTCACAACTCCAACAGAAGAAGCTGCATGGAAAGCTCCACCAATAACACCAAAGAGTCCAGCTCCCCAAACAATGTTCGACATGATATCTCCAATATCTTGGTCTTCCAAGACAGGAGAGTTATACATGGTAGTAGCAACAGCTAATTCAAAAGCCGCACCTTCAAGCGCAGACTGTCCAACACCTGCACCCAGTGCTTTAAGTACTGATGCATTCTGCATACTGAAAGGTGAGCCACCCTTAATCATCTGCTCAGTTGCAGCAAGTACATGTTTCTGAGCAGATGGTGCAAGAAGTCCAGTAGCTTTGGAGAGGTTCCCACCAATTACACCAGTCTCAACAGCAGTAGTAAGTGCAGTCTGGCCAGCCTTCAGCAACTTAACACCAGCAGTGCCGGGAGCTATAGAGCTGAGAGCTAAGCCAAGTACATCAATACCTTGCTGATGCTGTACATAGTACTTAGCAAGATCAGAGTCATAGGCTGCAAGAGTATCTGCCAGCTTGTTCTGCTCATACTCACCGCCAAACCAGTTACCAATAGTAGGAGCAATGTTGTACAGCTGGTTAACACCAGAAGCGATACCAAGGCCAATGAACTTAGGGATGTTAACTATGCCCTCAGCAGTGTCTTCCCAGAAAGATCCATTGTTATTAGCAATGTTATGAAGGTCGCCAGCATATACAAAAGGCGAGGCTTCTTCAGCAGAAGATTTCTCAGGATCGTCGAAAGACTCAATAGTTGCCATTATTGCTTTTCCTTAAAGAGAGGACGCTCACCATTCAGAACACTACCAAGCTCACGAAGATTGCCAAAAGTATCACGAGCTTTCAGGATTGCAAACATCCTAAGAGTCTCATTATAATTCGACAGATCATAGCTTTCTTTGTCGTACTCTAACTGCCTGATATCAGGCTTAACTCTGAAATCGTTCTGCGAAGGTATACCAATCTGCGTGTAACGATTAGTCAGGTTATTAATGTTCTTAGCCTGTCCATAGAACTCTGCAATACCAGAGGCGGCTTCTTGATAGCTGATTGTTCCACTCTTTGCAGCTTCGTATGCAAGCTTAATAATCGGAGATGGTGCAGCAGTGGTCAGATCCTTACCAGCCGTAGCTAGAACTTTCTGATACAGCGGAGTGGCTTGCACAGAAGGTACAGAAGTAATAGTTGCAATGGGAGGCGGTGCGTAGAAAGATCCACCAGCTACAGCATTCTTAGTGTACCTCTCAGCATCGTACTTAACAGCGGCATTCATCCTTGCTACTACTGTAGCCTCTTTACCATCACTACCTTGAGCAGCTGCATCCCAAGTATCTTTCAGATATGTCCTCATAGGAGTAAAGGACGCATCATTACCCAGAGGATATACACCCTTCTGAATCATCGCAGTTGCGCCTGCAGGAGTAGAAGCTACTCGTGTGTGCCCTGCTGCAAGTGAGTTACCGCCAGCTTCCAGAGCTGCACTAATACGAGTCTTATCAGTACCTCCAAGTTCGAAGCGAGTCATCAGCAGGTCGAAGTTCTGCTCAGGCGGGAGTCCCAGAGATTGCGCACCGATATTATACTGTTGCAACATCTGAGCTTTAACATCATCTTGCGACTTCTTGTCTTTAGCAGAAAGTCCTTTGATCTTCTTATCCCAGCTGAACTGTTCTTTAGCCCATTCAAATCGTTCCTGCTCAAGTGCCCAGCGTTCAGCATCCATTACAAGACCAAGCTGCCTCTGTGATTCAGCTGCTTGATCTGCATTAGTATTCTGAATAGCAGAAGCTACAGTTAACTCATCTTTGAGGTGGCCGCGAGTTGCTGCAATCTTAGCAGCTTCACCTTCTGCAATTCGAATCTCAGCAGCAGCTGCACGAGAGGCATCAGTTACTTTCTGCGCAAGCCCTTCCTGAGTTCTACCAACTTCATCAGTAGCTTTAGTCAGAGAAGCAATCCCTGTGGATGCAGCATTAGCACGCTCAGCTGCTTGGTTATATTGTTGATAATCACTACGCAAAGTTAGCTGACCCTGCAGCCAAGCCAAAGGATCATCAATGATACGAGCAGACTCTTTAGCCTGAATGGTTGCACCAATACCTTTAGCAGCTTCTATGTTAGCTCTCAAGTCATTACCCATCTGTACAAGAATCTGTTCAGGTGAGGTAATGTCTGAGCCAGCAGCTGCTGCAAACTTACGAGTGGCATCTTGTGCGCCTTGTGCACCAGCTAATATCTGTCCTTCAACAACATTAGTTGAACGCACCTTTGAGTCAGTAGCTGCATTGCCGCCTGCATTAAGTAATCCAAGCTCGCCAAGAACGCGAGTCAGAATATTCTCTTCATCTATAGAAGAGTTACCCGCACCTGCAGAAGCATTTAATGCGTCGAGTAGCAAGCTTGATTGATTTGCAGTAGCCATTTTAATCCTTAGAAGGAGAAGCCGCCAGAGAGGCCAACGTAGTCGCTGCCATAGTTCAGGCCAAGAGAGTAGTCAGCTGGAGTGTATCCATAGCTAGTACCATTATAAGTACTGCCAGCATAGTTAGAACCTGAAGTCATCCAGCTAGAGTTATCACCAGCTCTAGAACCCATAGAAGCTGTTGGAGAATAGCCTAAACTGAAGTCAGAGAAGTTACCTCCATCAAAGCCATAACCTCCGTAGTTATCAGCAGAGTTAAAGTCGAAGTCAGCAGCGTCTTCGTCATCCTTACCAAAACCTAACCAGCCTGCAGCAGTATCAAGTACACCAGTAAGATCAATCTGCCCAGGCTTACTCTTGGCCCCACTCTTATTACCAGAAGCTCCACCGCCGAACAGTTCACCAATCAGTTGCAGACCTATTGCCCACTTAGGATCAATAGAGCCTCCAGGTTCCTTCTTGGACTCATTCACAGTAGTTGTAGTAGGCGCAGACATCAACGCGGCCTTACCTCCTGTACGAGCCGCCAGATCATTAGCAAGCAATTTAGAAGTGGAAGAGTTATACAAGCCTGCACCTGTCTGCTTAGTAAGCAGTGAGGCCAAGCCAGAGTCACCTTCCATCATACCACGAATAATCTCATCAATTCCTTGTTGATTAATATCAGTCTTGGCTGTGGTAGTCTTAGACGAAGTAGTCTTATTGCTGCTCTTAGGCAGGAACGCTTCGAGGATACTACCACCATATTGTTTAGTTTCAACAGCAGCCATTTGATGCTCCTTGTTTGAGGTTACTTGTAGTGTACAAGTCCGGGATGAGCCTTACCATCTGGGGTTATAGTTAAGACTTGTTTGCGCGGCACTTTACGAGAAACAATTGCAAAGCTGATATGAACCCAACCATTCTCTAGAATGAGTTGATCGAAACGAATTAAGTCAGCGTGTGTTGCAATAAGTGTACAGATTTCACGAGGTGATCCAAAGGAAAAACAGTTGAAATCAACAGCCTCACCTTTAGTATGCTGTGATGTTGGATTAGAACCAATAGCTGTATTGAGCGCTTGTGATCTGAACCAGGAGGAAGGAGAGATTACTTTGTTCCCTAGCAACGCTCGCACTCTCTCCATTCCTACAGCAGCCTTTTGCATTACAGCTATTTGCTCTTCTGTAGGAGTATTTGCAATTCGCCTCTTTGCAGCAGTTAGAGAGAATACAGCTTCTGAGAGTGTAAAGTGTTCAGATAATTTCATGTGAGTTATGCCCTTCTTGGATTGAAGTAAAGTAATGTGAGGCTTTCTGCCATGCCGAGTTTAACTCCTGTAAACTTGTGTGCGTATCGTACAGGTGAGTTATAAGTATCATATGCCCCAAACCAACAAACGGCCCCAACAGTATTCCAGACTAAAGCACCCTCCGCCCCTTCATAGGAACTACTAAAGGATGCAGGCGGGTTAATAACGTGTTTAGCCCTATCTGTATAAGCAGTAGAAAGTCTGGAGTGCGCAATAGCTTCAGTAGTTATATAAGAACACCTCTCATGCTCTCGGCCCCCAGTCTTATGCCTACGTGTGCCTTGTACCCAACAGTCTTCTAAATAGGAAACAGTAAGACCAGCAAGTATTGCATCACATACTCCACCTTGTTCAGTATCTTTAGTACATACACCATCTGCAAGATCTGCATAATGTGTAAGGTTGGCTCTGATTCCTGCAGCAGTAGGCACAAACTTTACATATTGGCCTGAAAGAATCTTCTCAGCCGCAGTAACATGTACAGTTGTCATAGCCTGCAAATATACAGCAGCTCGTACTGTGCCTAACTCTTGATAGGCTGTGTTAGCTGCACGCAGTTTAGTAGTAGCTACTTGGTCAGCTGCCACGGCCAGGCTTTTAATTGCCTCTCTCAGCTTAAACAGTTCCATGTATATTCCTGGTGGAAGGTTTGAATCTGTCTCTGCTCCTAAGATCTTTGCAACTGTAATAGAAATTGCGTGCTGCGGGGTTACGTCTATTGTAGGATCTTCTGGCCAAGTAGTAGTTCCAGAAGCAGTAACAGTGCCTAGTGCTACAAGACGTGCTGTAAGATCAGCTAGTGCTCCCATATTACACCCTTACTGGATCAAAATATAATACACTAGGAGCGAATGCCTGACCTACAAATCTTCCTGCAGAGCTTGTAGAAGTAATTCTTCCAGGAATAGTTGTATCCACATAGTATTTAGCTCCAGGAAGTAGTCCTCCGGGAGCATAATATACCATACCAAGAAGCACACAGACACAAATACCTCCTGCATTTGCTCCTTCCTCAGTAAACGCTGTAGGATATGGATGAGAGGGCGAAGTAAGATATGTGTCAGGAGTACCAAATTCAACTACGCTTCCAGCAGGAATATTTACATTCACCACTCTCTTTATTTTAGTGTAGTTCTGAATTGTTACATCAGCCCCAGGAGTGCCAGTAAAGTTATCAATGCTAGCATTAACAGCTGTAGCAGTATCTATGCCCATTGACATAGCAATATACTTAGCAGCAAGCTGAAGCTTAAGTAATTCCTGCCACACAGCAGAGTGCACTTCTGGATCAGGAGCGTCACCAAGTCCTAAGTTAATTGGATAGCCAGCCATTATCTACCTCCATGACCATGCACACTGAAGGAAAGCATGAGGCTATTAAGTGAGAATGAGCCAGTAAGCATGAGAGAGTGGTTATTACCAGTCAGGCGAGTGTTATAAGTTCTAGACAGTGAGCCTTCCTCAAATACTGCGAGTGTATGAAGTACTGTATCTTTACCATTCAGAGAGACAGCATCACGTAAGGTAAATGTGTCTCCTGCTTCAATGTTCTCAAGCTCAACAGAGTGTAGTTGTAATGTACGCGAACGTACAAGTTGGTACTTGCCAAGAAGTACTACAGCATCAGTAGCTTCTGCATATGCATCGAAGTTTACGAATACAGTCCTGCCATTAGCTTGCAAGAAGCCAATACTCTGCCGAGGTACATCTTGGTTATCTTCACCAAGTAGCAAGTCCACACATTGAATGTGATCTATCTTAAGCTTACCAAACCTTTTCAGTTGCATATCATACAGGATAGCATGAGTGAATGAGGTAAGCCCGTGAGACACAATCAGGTATCTGTTAGCTACAACTCGTATAGCCTTAAGCAAGCTAGCATTTAAGCTAAGCTTGGTTTTGGTGAATACTCCAGTAAGTACATCACAGGTCTCAAACTCTGAGCCTGCAAGGAAATCAGTAAGCTCAGAGAGCGCCATCTGTGCCTTCTGGATATCAAAGAGCTGCATACCAGAAGTAGTATATGCATACTGCTGTCCAGTTACTGAGTCATAATCAGCATGGATAATTTTCTTCAATCCGCCAGAGGAGGGAAGAGCACGAAAGATGAATGGATACTGGCTGTTACCAGTATAAGTAACCGCTACTACGTTACCTGTGGTGTAAGCAAGGAAACCTGCATACGCAGCTGCACAGATTTGAATGGAGCCAGTTGCGCCTTCTAGCGATCCTGAGCCAGCACCAGTAGATAGTGAGGGTACGAAGTCAGTAGGATCAGCAATGGCACTCCAGCCAACTGTATCTGCTGTCCACACAATAAGATATCCAGCAAATGAGGTAATACCGAGTACGGCAGTTGCATCAAGTCCAGCCAAGGTAACAGGTACAAGTTGACTGGTTGCAAAGTCGTAGCGATAACAGCCCACGTTAGCAATGTAGATGTAAGTTACACCTTGTGCATACGCGCGAGTTACAAGTTTACCAGCTGCTGCTGGAATAGTTTGGGCAAGTGACCAAGCATTGAATGGAGCTTTAGCTACATAGAACCTGCCATCAGTTGTATAGCTGAGGTATGCAACCCTATTAATAGAGTCACGCAATGCAAGACTGCCAGCCACAGAGGCTTCACCTACTGCGATTGCAGCAGTTAGTTCTGAGAATGAAACTGATTGAATTCCTTGCTGCGTAGGAACTACATTGTGGCAGTAATACATCTGAGGAATACCTGCATTGTGGGTCTTATCTTGACCTGCAGGATCAGCACTCTTTGATACGTTCTGGTCAATTTGGCCGACAATAACAGTGCGCCCAAAATTCTCTGAGAGAAATGGGAAGTTAGCAGATAGAAGGTTTCCCCTGTATACTTGTCTGGCCATTGGTTGTTATCCTTACTTAGTTCTAGAAAGTAGTACTTGGCGAACTTCCGATACTTGTGCTGATAAATCAGAAATGGCTCGTGCTGTGCGCTCTTCTGACTCCAGCCGCTGTTGCTTCAGTGCTACGATCTCTGCCTGCTGAACATTAATTGTCACATAACTACCAAGAGTGGCTGCTATAACTCCTACAACTCCTTGCTCAATTAGTCTTGTCATAGCAGGTCTATTCTCTGGTATAGGAGCTTTGGCTACAAGAGCCGCAAATGGCACATAATGTGTCCAAGATTGCATTAAACTACTGATATCAGGAATCATAATTATTAGTATCCTACAGCTTGAATGTTAGCGTTACGCATCTGAAGGAGATGCTCATTTGCAATTTGTTTGTATCTTGCAGCGTCTTCAGCATATCCAATCGTATTCAGCACCATGCTACCAGCATCAGCTATGATTGCATAAGGATAACTATCTGCAATCCAACTAGAATAACTATCAGGCAGTGTGTCTGGATTGTTATATGTGCCTACAAGAATGTCTGTGATTGAAGTGTTTGATCTAATCTGGATTACTTCCCCAGCCAGATAACATACATTCTCTTTTGCAACACTGTATGAATCGAAGATATCAGTAGGAGAGATAACTTCTAACATCTGAGTTGCTTCTCCGTTCTCATACTTTCGTACATATGAGAGTGCTCGGAAGCGTGGGAATAATGTTCTGTATGCTAGGGACTGGAAGTAGTCTGCTGCATTGAATTGCACACGAGACTCTAGCAGATCTCTAGGATAAAAATCACTGTTATGGGCTTTAATAGTAGCAGCCCTAACAGCCATAGTAGACTC
>k87-213863_pt1 | contig 21074 bp, 21 predicted proteins | sample MGYA00084030_6733316 | MGnify analysis MGYA00084030 | reverse complement strand
TGCCACGCATTATCGACTTTGTCGATCAGTTACCGCGCAATCTGGCCGGCAAACTGCCCAAGAAAGACCTGGAAGCTCGCTACTGGGAAGGGGTTGTTCGACACGGCTAAGCTAAGACTCCAGACAACCGGGTGGGCATTTTTGCCCGACCCGGTTGGTTTCTTACTGAAGCAACCCAGCGCGGCAAGACATCAGCCGAGCTTTCTCACCAGCGTCAGACCATCGGCCAGAGGTAGCAGCGACAGATCAATGCGTTTATCTATCAACAAGGCATCATTAAATTTTCGAATGGCGACGGTATCCGTATCCTGATAGCTCAGATCGGCCACTCGGCCACCCCATAACCGTGTTATCCACTGCAATCAAGCCGCCCGGGCGCAACAGCGCCAAAGCATGCTCGTAATAATGAGAGTAGTTTTCTTTATCGGCGTCGATAAAAGCAAAGTCGAAGCAGGCTTCTTGGCCCTGGGCACGCAAATTAGCTAACGTGGTCAAAGCCGGCGCAATTCGAAGATCAATTTTTTCAACCACTTCGGCTTTTTCCCAGTAGCGACGCGCCATCTGCGTCCACTGCTCAGAAATATCACAAGCCACTATCCTGCCATCTTTTGGTAGGGCCAACGCTACAGCCAAGGTGCTATAGCCCGTGAAAACACCGATTTCTAACACCTGACGGGCACCGATAAGCTTGATCAGCAAAGCCATAAACTGGCCTTGCTCCGGCGCAATCTGCATCTCCGCTTCGGGCAGGCGCGCCGTTTCCTCTCGCAGTGCTTTGAGCACCGGGGATTCGCGCAGTGACGTGGTCAGCAAATAAGATTGGAGCCGATCATCCAGGCCGAGACTGGCACGCGACATGTTAAGTCCTTGGGGCGTTATCCCCGCTTCATTGCATCAAAAAACTCGTTGTTGGTCTTGGTGGATTTCATCCGCTCAAGCAGAAATTCGACAGCGGCCACTTCATCCATGGAATGCAGCAGCTTGCGCAAGATCCAGATTTTTTGCAGCGCCTCCGCATCAATCAACAAATCTTCTCGGCGGGTACCGGAACGATTGATGTTAATGGCTGGGAAAGTGCGTTTTTCGGCGATTCGGCGATCCAGGTGTAATTCCATGTTGCCGGTGCCCTTGAATTCTTCGTAGATCACTTCATCCATACGCGAACCGGTGTCGATCAATGCAGTGGCGACAATGGTCAGCGAGCCGCCTTCTTCTATGTTACGAGCCGCGCCGAAGAAGCGTTTCGGGCGATGCAAGGCGTTTGCGTCAACACCACCGGTCAGTACCTTACCCGAAGCCGGCACCACGGTATTGTACGCCCGCGCCAATCGGGTAATCTAATCCAAGAGAATCACCACGTCGCGCTTATGCTCAACCAGCCGCTTGGCTTTGTCGATCACCATCTCTGCCACTTGGACGTGCCGGCTGGCCGGTTCGTCGAAAGTGCTGGAGATTACTTCGCCGCGTACCGAGCGCATCATATCAGTCACTTCTTCCGGCCGTTCATCAATCAGCAAAACGATCAGATAACATTCCGGGTGATTGGCTGTGATGCTTTGAGCTACGTTTTGCAGCATCATGGTTTTACCGGCTTTAGGCGGCGACACAATCAGGGCGCGCTGGCCTTTGCCGATGGGCGCGATCATATCGATGATACGAGCCGTTAAATCTTCGGTACTGCCGTTGCCACGCTCCAGCGTCAGCTTCTCTTTGGGGAAGAGCGGAGTCAGATTCTCGAACAGAACTTTGTTATGCGAGGCTTCCGGTGGCTCAAAATTGATGTCGGTAACTTTCAGCAGTGCGAAGTAGCGTTCGCCTTCTTTGGGCGGGCGAATCCGCCCCGAAACCGTATCCCCTGTACGCAGATTAAACCGCCGGATTTGGCTGGGAGAGACGTAGATATCGTCTGGGCCCGCAAAATACGAAGCGTCCTGAGAGCGCAGGAAGCCATAACCATCCTGAAGGATTTCCAAAACGCCATCGCCATTAATTTCGTCGCCGTTTTTTGCCACGGCCTTGAGAACGCCGAAGATGACATCTTGCTTGCGGGAGCGGGCCGAACCCTCGACCCCCATGGATTGAGCAAGCTCAATGAGGGCCTGGGCAGGCATCTTTTTTAGATCAGTTAAATTCATATTGTTTGACTCAAAGGAATGGAGCGCCGAATTGGAAGTGGCCGTTTGGCCTGAACTTCAATGATTAGGAAGGTTAGCTATAGAAAAGTCGTGCCTGGCAAGACCAGGTTTTCCCCTTAAATTGACCCCGGGCTGCGGGAGCGGCCCGAGGCGTAAATTATCTTTATGTTTTAGATATTGCTGTCCAGAAAGGCGGTGAGCTGTGATTTAGATAAAGCCCCCACCTTCGTGGCATGCACCTGACCATTTTTAAACAACATGAGTGTCGGGATACCGCGAATACCAAACTTAGGCGGGGTATTCACGTTCTCATCAATGTTCAGCTTGGCAATTTTGAGACGCCCGACATATTCGTCGGCAATTTCATCAAGAATTGGCGCTACCATTTTACATGGGCCACACCACTCGGCCCAGTAATCGACCAGAACAGGATGGTCGGACTTCAACACTTCCGCGTCGAAATTATCATCAGTTACATGGGTAATACGACCGCTCACGCAACCTCCACACAGTTAATCAAATGGGTTATCGACAGATACATCACAGGAAAGAGCAACACTATACCAGGGATTTAGAGTGTGACGTGGTCCGCCACTTAAGGCACAATCGGGGAATGCTCGCTCTCGATTTGCTTTATATGTGGTGTAAAGATTAACGTTGGCCCCGCCACATTGCAAGTATTCGGCAATTTCGGGTAAAGCTTGAATCAACTCACTCGATATTGACTGCATCATAGACGGATAACTAAATGGTTAAAGAGGCTCTCCCCATCGAACCCGAATTTTCTGAATTAGGGCTAGCGGAACCGTTATTACAAGGGATTTCACAGGCCGGCTTTCGGCGCTGCACACCCATCCAGGCCAAAACCCTGCCGCTGGCACTCGCCGGACGCGATGTCGCGGGGCAAGCCCAAACGGGTACCGGCAAAACAGCCGCGTTCTTGCTGGCAACACTGCATCGCTTGCTAACGATACCCAGCCCGCCTGATCGCCAGCTCAATCAGCCACGCGCGCTGATTCTAGCCCCCACTCGCGAGCTGGCGATCCAGATTCACAAAGACGCGCAGATACTCACTCAGTTCACTGAATTGAACCTGGGCCTGGTCTATGGCGGTACCGGCTACGATCAGCAGCGCCAAGAACTCGGCCAAGGGGTTGATGTCCTGATCGGCACACCCGGTCGCATTATCGACTACTATCAGCAAAAGATTTTTGATCTGCGCAGAATCCAGGTGGTGGTTCTGGATGAGGCGGATCGAATGCTGGATCTCGGCTTTATCAAAGACGTGCGATTTTTGATGCGTCGCTTGCCGCCCGCCGAGCAGCGGCTGTCGCTGTTATTTTCTGCCACGCTGTCCTATCGGGTGGTAGAGCTCGCCTACGAACACATGAACAACCCGGCCACCGTGATTATCGAGCAGATTACTCGGGCGGCGACCGGGATTCGTCAACGGTTATATCATGTGGCCAACGACGAAAAGATTCCGGCTTTGCTGGGTATCTTTCGAGAAATCAAAGACGGTCGGGTGATGGTGTTCATCAATACTAAAAGAGATGGCGAACGCGTCCACGATTACCTAAACGCTAACGGCATCCATGCGGCCTGGATCAGTGGTGATGTGCCACAGAAGAAACGTCAGCAACTGCTGAAGGAGTTCCACGACGGCCAAATTGCCGTGCTCGTGGCCACCGATGTGGCGGCCCGAGGCTTGCATATTCCCGACGTGACCCATGTTATCAATTTCGATCTGCCACAGGATGCCGAGGATTACGTCCACAGAATAGGCCGGACAGCCCGCGCCGGCGCAACAGGAGACGCCATTAGCCTATGCTGCGAACGCTATTGTTATGCGCTGCCGGAGATCGAACAGTATCTGGGCAGTAAAATCCCCGTGGAAAGTCTGCCGGCGGATCTGCCAACGGAAATTAATCGGCCCGCCTACCGCCCCGCCAAGCCGCGCGATGACCGGCGTCCCAGCACCCCGAACAGAAGTCGGCGACCTCAACAACGACGAAACTGAGTCGATATATCGTCCACTGACTGCCAAACAACCACAGGAACCCGTATGCGCGACCCCGCCGAACTTCTGCCCGACTTACTCGATCTGGCACAAAAAGCCGGACTGGCTATCTTAGAAGTCTACGCCAGTGATTTTAGCGTGCAGGATAAAGCCGACGATTCGCCGTTAACACGGGCCGACATGGCTTCGCACCACTTATTAGTGGCGGGATTGCGCCACCTCACGGCGGATTGCCCCATACTTTCAGAAGAATCCGCAGTCATCCCCTTTGCGGAGCGGACGTCATGGTCACGCTACTGGTTGATCGATCCTCTGGATGGAACCAAAGAATTTATCAAGCGCAACGGTGAATTCACCGTCAACGTAGCCTTGATAGACAATCATCAGCCGATACTCGGCGTTGTTTATGTTCCGGTGAGCGGCGTCACTTACTTTGCCGCCAAAGGCCATGGCGCTTTTGTCCAGCGGGCCGATGGCGCGACCAAGCCCATCAAAACACGCGCCCTGGGTGACGACCCCATTGTCGCCGTTGCCAGCCGCAGCCATCGCGGACCGGAGGTGGATGATTTTCTCGAAAAACTGGGCGACTACGAGGTGGTCAGCATCGGCAGTTCCCTTAAAATCTGCCTGGTAGCTGAAGGTAAGGCCGATATCTACCCTCGACTCGGCCCCACCTCCGAGTGGGATACCGCTGCCGCCCAGGCCGTTTTGGAAGAGGCCGGCGGAAAACTCACCAACCTCAATCTGCAACCCTTGCCCTATAACACCAAGGAATCCATCTTAAACCCCTATTTCCTGGCGTTTGGTGACAGTCAACACAACTGGAAAAAATATCTCTAGGGAAAGGGAAGCGGTTGGCTAATTTCAAACAGGCGCAATAATGGCCGGACTAAATATTGCTGTTGTGGGTGGTGGCATCAATGGAATCTGCGTTGCCTGGCAGCTGGCCGAGCACGGTCATAAAGTAACGCTGTACGAAAAAAATCAGCCAATGTCTGGCACCAGCTCGGCATCAACCAAGTTATTGCATGGTGGATTGCGTTATCTCGAAAACGGCGAGATTCGTCTGGTTCATGAGGCGCTGCGAGAGCGCGCCTGGTGGGTTAACAAAGCGCCTCACCTGGCGCACCGCCTAGCTTTGCTGCTGCCTGTGTACGAGAACAGTACGCGTCCTCGCTGGCAGTGGAAGCTAGGCCTGTCGATCTACGACCTACTGGCGGGTCGACAAAACCTCGGTAACCATCGATGGTTGGATGCCTCCACTATCCGCCAGCTTGCTCCCAACTTATCCAGCCAAGGGTTAAAAGGCGGTTATCGCTTTTATGACGGCCAAATGGATGACCGTGCTTTAGGGCTATGGGCCGTAGAGCAAGCGAAAAAACAAGGCGTTGAAGTCCGAGAAAATTCGCCCGTACTGAGGGTCACGCCAGAAGGCGTCCTATGGACGAATCAAGGATTGACTCCCTACGATCGCATAGTAAATGCAGCGGGCCCCTGGGCCGGCCAACTACTGTCTCAAAGCAAGCTGGAATCGGCCTATCATTTGGATTTGGTACGTGGCAGCCACTTGATCTTGAACGGCGAACCACCCGCCCTGGGTTTTTTATTGGAGACCGGCGAAGATCAGCGGATTTTCTTTGTGCTGCCTTATCAAAACAAAACTCTGGTCGGCACAACCGAGGTTCGCCAAGAGCTTGATGAGCCAGTAGTTTGCTCTGATGAGGAAACTCAATATCTGCTTCGCGCCTATAACCGACACTTTCAAGATACGCGGACAGAAGCGGACATTGTGAGTCGTTTTGCCGGCATACGGCCGCTCATCCGCTCCGCCAATAATCCCTCGCAGGCTACCCGGGAATACAAATTATTGCGCCACGGTCAGCTGTTAAGCGTTTTCGGCGGCAAATGGACCACTGCCCGCGCCTTGGCGGTACAGGTCGCAGACAAGATCGAGCCGCCGGGTTAACCCAGCTAAGAAACTGCGGATTTGCTCTCTGGCGCGCCAGAAGTAGCAGAATCAGCCAAATTATTTTCGGTAACTGGCGCTGTACTGGCTGCAGCACCCTGGCGCCATTCTCCGGTGCGTAGCTTACGCTCTATCTGGCGACGTACCATGCCGCGCAAGTAATTTATATCCATCGAATATTGACTGTATTGTCGGTCACAGGTTTCGCAACGAAACGCGATGCCTTGATCTTTATCCTGGCTGTACACCAGCTCGCAATCGTCGTCCGGGCAATAAGATTGCAGATGGACCAATTGTTTACCTTCATAGCCCCAGCGCCAGTTCATCCCAAAAAACAGATCGCGCCTATACGGATGCTGCTTATTACGCATCCCCGCCACCATTCTGACCAACACAACCGTCAACGTGCTGACACTAACGCCGACCAGCAATACCAGCTGCCAAAGTGGTGTCGCCACTGGCAACTGCAAGACATCCCAAAGCGTTTCGCCCATTCCCTCACCTTATAAATTATTTCTTATCTTTTGGAATCGAACCTTATTGTTTCAAAGAAGGCAAAATTCGTACCACATTAGCGACCGTCCCGCCGACACCCAGAACCAAAAACCAAATTAACGCCCAACCCGGAATCGATAAACCAAGCAATGTCCAGTCGATCACTGCGCAACTGCCTGAACCACGCAATACCGTGGTTAAAATTTTGCTCAAGGGGAAATTCTCAAGCATAAACGCCAAATCCGGCCCGCAGACGGGAATAGCTTCTGGAGGCAGCGATTGCAGATACAGATGCCGCAACGCTAACGCCACGCCGATCAATGACACTAACGATATCAATGTGGCATAAAAGCCGTTTAAGAACCGAGATGCCGGGTGATGAATAGCTGCCGACAAGAAACTCAACCCCAGCGCGAAAAAAGCAATTCTCTGGAAAATACACAAAGGGCATGGCTCCAAGCCCTCCCAGTACTGGAGATAGTACGCGTAAATCAGCAAACCCGTGCAGCCCAAAAGCCCGGCAACGTTGGGCCAACGACTCATCAATAAAGGGCGTAATTCCGGCACTTCTTTTCTCCCTATTTCCGCTACGCGGTTTGCTTTTGTAAGCAAGTATAGCCCGCTTCGCGAAGCATAACCTGACCCGGTAATTTTCACCAATTTGTCATCAGCTGGCTGACTTATTTAACAATAACTTCATTTATCGGCAATGCATTTGTCACGCAATCTCCCTAGGATTTGTGTTGTTCTCAACAACCTTGCGAGAGCCGATTAATCACCATGAATACAAATAAGATCGCTTTTTCCGACTCGACTTCGCCACAACTAAGCGCCCGACTTGCCAGTACTCAAGCAGAAATTCGTCAGGCTCAACGCCTACGTTATGATATTTTCACCGAAGAATTCGGCGCCAACCTCTCTACCAGCGAACCGGGCCTGGATCAGGATGATTATGACCCCTATTGCAAGCACATGCTGATCGTTGATGAACGCTCAGATCAAATCGTAGGTTATACCCGGCTACTGAGCCAAGAGCATGTCTCGGCCGTAGGTGGTTTTTATTCTCAACAAGAATTTGATCTGGGTCGTATTCTTGATATCAATGGGCGATTCCTGGAAATCGGCCGAACCTGCATCCACCCCGGTTATCGCACCGGCGGAGCCATCGCCGTCCTTTGGTCTGCTCTGGCCCGTCATGTCCAAAGCAGCGGCCACAATTATCTCATTGGTTGCGCCAGCATACCGGTGGCCGATGACCTTTCCGAGGCACAATACATCATGAATCGATTAAAGCCACAGCAAATTCTCGATCCCAATTTAGGAGTGCGCGCTAAAGATCGGCTACCCATGGATGGCCTATCCCCCGACCGAGTAGCCAGCATTCCGCCGTTGCTCAAGGCCTATCTGCGCCTGGGCGCGATGGTCAGTGGCGAAGCACACTGGGATAGGCGGTTCAACTCGGCCGATGTATTCATTTTGTTGTCTATGCAGAAAGTGACCCCTCGCTACGAGCGACACTTTCTTAAGGCGGCCTGAGATGCCTACAACGTCCTGGACAGAAACCTTATATCGGCTATGTCAATTAGTCTTGGCGTTAAGCTGGGGTATTCTAGCAGCATCGGTGCTGCACTTAGCCGAACACATGGGCTGGTCAGTATCGACTACCCGCTCCCGGTTGATGGGTATTTGGTTTCGCCACGTTGCAAAAGCCCTGAGCTTGCAGGTCGAGGTTATAGGCCAACCTCACCAAATCAGTCGTATGGTAGTCGCCAACCATATCTCCTGGCTTGATATTGTCGTGCTGGGTTCCTGCGTGGAAGGTCGCTTTTTGGCCAAACAGGAAGTCCGCTCCTGGCCGATGTTGGGCTGGCTGGCTGGCCAGGCAGGCACTCTGTTTATCGACCGCCAGTCAAACAGCTCACTGAGCAAAATGGTCACTGCGGTTGCCGATGAGATCGCTTGTGGCCGCCGTGTCCTGTTATTCCCCGAGGGAACCACCAGCGTCGGCGAGCAAGTGATGCCTTTCCATTCCGGGTTGTTTGAAGCCGCCAAAAGCACCCAGAGCTCGATCCAGCCGGCTGCCTTAGAATATTTCTGCAAGGATGGACGTCGTGATTTGAAGGTCGCGCCGTTTGTTGGGAAGGATGAATTTAGTACCCATCTCTGGCGTTTGCTCAGAGGCAGAGGCCTGCGAGTTCGTCTGTCACTGCTCACGGCTATACCAACTAAGAATTCGCATCGCCGAGAGCTGGCAACCATCGCAAATCAGCGGATAGCTGGCATTATTCGGTCAAACGTGATTTTGGCTCGGACGCCTACAGGAAAACAGCGCGGATTTGTTGGTCGGGCCTAGTCGTTTTGCCACTCGCGCTTATACCCATCTTCCCATGGATTCTTCGGCAACAACGACTCGCGGCGTCGGCGGCTGGCATCGAGGACTCGATATTGCAGCTTAGGTAGCCAGCTGCCGCGCGTAAAAAACACCAGGCCAAGCACGAACACCCCCGCAGTAGCCATGACTGCCAAACTTATCAATAGAGCTTTCATTGCCTTCCTAGCGCTGGGTTTAGTTTTTGGAGCCGATATTGTATTTCTTCACCACCAAACCGTCTTGCTGGGCGAAGTAAGCAGCCAAGTCGCGCATATCCTGTTCCGATAACCCGGCGACCATCCCCTTCATGATGGGATTGGCGCGCTCACCCGACTTATAAGCCTTGAGGGTATTCACCAAATAATCCGCGTATTGCCCGGCTAATTTTGGAAACTGGCTGTTGGTGCTTTGCCCGGCCGGTCCGTGACAAACCACGCAAACCTGGGCTTTTTGTTCGCCAGCTTTCGGGTCGGCTTCTGCGGCCACCGCCATGGAGCAGAACAATAACAAAATCAAAACTAATGATGCCGCGTATTTCATGTAACCTAGCTCCCATCCACTCCCTACTGCGGGGAGGATTGTTATGATTTGATGTGGATACCTAATTGCCAGAGGCAAAATATGCGGCAATATCCTGAATATCCTGATCGCTCAAATTGGATGCTTGTGCCTGCATGGTGCCATGCTTGCGCTCACCCGTCCGGTATTGTTTAAGTGCGCCCACGAGGTAGTCGGCGTGCTGCCCCCCAATCTTGGGCACATGATAAGTCGGGTAGGGCATGGTATAGCCCGGGATGCTGTGACATCCCATACAAGTGGATGCCTTGGCCTTCCCCAGCTGCGGATCCCCTTGAGCGAGTACGGGTTGAGCTGCGAGCGCTAACAGTGACCACGTCAGCGCGGCGTACAATCGACCGTTATTCATGATTGTTTATGCCTTCCTGTTTTCTTGCTGTGATTAACTAAAAAATCGTTAATTATAGCCTGAGTAGCTTTTCAAGCCGCAAATTATAGGGAAGCATTTGGCCTACGCCTAGTTTTTTCTTGTGACGCCGAAATCCACTAAACCTTTCAGGTGCGCACTACCTTGCTCAAGGGCTTGATCTCTTTCCGCCAGGCTCAACCAAGCCAGGCTTGCCGGCTGCATAGAAAAAATATTTGACAAATCAACAAGATAGTTAAGTAATTCTTCGAGTCCGGGGTTATGGCCAATCAATAACAAACCTCCTTGCCACGGTTGATCAACCAACTGTAGCAGCCGGCTCAGACTGGCATTGAATATCGTCGATTCGTACTGGACGTCTAACCTACTATCGTCCAAGCTTAAGCCAGCTAAAGTTTCTTTCGTCCGGCGAGCCGGCGAACAAAAGACACGCCGCAGATCCAAAGGCTGCCCAGCCATCCAGACACCCACGCTTTTTGCCTGGCTGACTCCGTGCTCTGTCAATGATCTGCCGATATCGCCTTCTGCCGACAGAAAAGGCACGGCCTGCGCATGGCGAAGCAGAAGAAGACTTCGGTTGGCATTCATCCATTCCTCTCTTTTTCGGGAACCCTTAATTATACAAATTGATCATAGTAAAAACGATGGATATAATACTCGTCAATTTAACGAGGTTTAATTTGTGGCAACTTCTTCCATTCGAAAAATAGCACCAAAACCACGCGATGCCGATACCGGCGAGCGCATCCTTCAGATCGCGTTCGAGATGTTTGGCCGTTATGGCTACGATGGCGTGTCCATCGACCAAATATCCAAGGCCTGCGATCTCAGCAAAGGGGCCATGTACTGGTACTATAAGAACAAGGAAGCCCTGTTTGTCGAGTGCGTAAAGCACATGCGTAAGCTAATGGTAGCTCACATTTACGGGCCGATGAGATCCGCCACTGACCCAAAAACCCAAATGCTGATGTTCTTCCAAGGGATTAAATCCATCCTGGACGATCAGGAAAATCTGGAGAGTGTATCCGGTTTGCTCATCGGTATTGGCCGTATCGACAAGCCACTGATCAGGGAGTTTCGCACTCGCGCCCGTCACGAAGCCGAAGCCTTTATGGCCAGCATCCTGGAAAACGGTCGAGCGCAAGGCCAATTTCATTTCAAAGGCACCGCTTTGCCAAAAGCACGGGCACTTTTCGTGATTTTAGAAGGCTGCCTGATACAGGCACGCGCCGAAACCGCCGAACAAACCAAAGATGCTTTAGCCAACATCAGCGTAGGATTTTATCTGGCTTGCGGATCCACGCCTCCCGCAGACTTACTTAAGCAGGCCATCGAAGCGGGCAGCGCTTAACAGCCTCGATCGCCATACACTACACGCTAAACTCAAACTTCGCACCGAACATTTGGCGATTTCGCTGCATCTCCTTGACACGTCAATTTTGCTGACTCTATAGTCCTGCATCATCAGAGATTGCGCCACAACACCCCCAAGCCGATCGCCTGCTGCAAGACAACTGGCCCATAGCCCATGATGGACCCAGCCTTCACAGTTTTAAAGATAACGGAAGAGACATGTTCGGTAAGTTTTTTAAAAGTAAGCAAGAATCCTTTCAGCTTTTCATTGAGGGTTATGACAAGCCGATCCCCATCAATGACAAAACCTTTATTCTGCAAGCCGCGCTGGATGCGGGCTTACCCTTTGCTTACAGCTGCCGGGTGGGGGGTTGCGGGACGTGCAAAGTTCGCCTGCTCGAAGGCTCCGTGAAGGAATTCACCGATAAATCTTACCTATTGAGCGCGGACGAGCTGAAGAATAATTACATCCTAGCCTGCCAAAGCATGGCTCGCTCGGATGTGCGAATCAAAGTCGATCATTTGGAGCTCTCCACCGAAGCAAAAGCAGCCATGCACCGCCTGGTAACCCGGCAGGGCGTATTAGCCAATGTTCGATCACTGACTCATGATATCTCGGAACTGACGATTGAGCTGGACGGGCCGATGGAGTTTACCGCTGGCGAATATGCAGAAATTCGGGTACCCGGCGTTTTGGATGAACCTCGATCCTATTCGTTTGCCAGCCGCCCCGATCCGAGTCACCCCCACGTCGTCATCTTCCATGTGCGCCGAGTTCCGGGCGGCACGTTTAGCGAATGGGTACACAGCACCAATCGGATTGGAACTAAACTTGAACTTAAAGGCCCTGAAGGCAGTTTTTGGCTGCGTTCGTCCGCCGCTCCGATGATTTGCATAGCCGGGGGTAGCGGTATGGCGCCCATTAAGGCCGTGCTGGAACAGGCCGCTGCGACCGGCGCGCAACGCGATTGCACCTACATATACGGCGCACGCACACAAAAAGACTTGTATTGCCTCGAAGAAATGGCAGAACTAACCCGTACCTGGAAAGGCCGCTTTGAGTTTATCCCCGTGCTTTCAGAAGAACCCACCGACAGTGACTGGCAAGGTCGTCGTGGATTAGTCACTGAGTTCCTCATGCCGGACGTGCCCAATCTGGCGAACTGCCACGCTTACCTGTGCGGCCCACCGCCAATGCTGGATGCGGCGATTACCATGCTGAAGGCAGCGGGTATCAGCGCTGATCACATTCATTTCGACAAATTTCTCGACAAGAGCCACCTGGCCAAAACCAAGGGTTAGGTTGACGTCAAATCAACTAACACGGGAGCATGATCGGAAGGCCGCTCCCAGGCCCGTGGAATTTTATCGACCTGGCTGGATAGACACTCTTTACTGAGTGCGTCGCTGACCAGAACCAGGTCGATGCGCAGGCCGAGATTGCGGCGAAAGCCCGCCATGCGGTAATCCCACCAGCTAAATATCCCCGCCGGTTGCTCGAATAGCCGAAAACTGTCGTGCATGCCCAAAGCAAGAATTTTCTTGTAAGCGTCTCGCTCTGGTGTACTGCACAAGATTTTGTCTTGCCAAGCCGCCGGATCGTAGACATCCCGATCATCCGGGGCAATATTGAAATCTCCCAACAAAACCAGTCGCGGGTGATTAATCAATTCTTGGGCCAGATAGGGGTGAAATTTTTCCAGCCAACCTAGTTTATAGGCGTACTTTTCCGAGCCTACGGCTTCACCATTGGGAACGTATACATTAACGATTCTCAAGTCGCCGATGGTTAAAGCCAAAAAACGACGCTGGGGATCACCGTCCCAGGGCAAGTCTTTAGACACGCTGTCGGGTGGGCGGCGGGTAAGAATAGCCACGCCGTTGTAGGTAGGCTGCCCGGCGTAGGCTACGTGATAACCGGCTTGGGTAATGGCCGCAGCGGGAAAACGCTCATCCGGCAGCTTGGTTTCCTGCAAGGCCAGCACGTCGACGGGATGGTCACGCAGCCAGTCCAAAACTTGCGGCAACCGAACATTCAGCGAATTGACGTTCCAGGAAGCAATCTTCATGATCAGGCCACCAAGCCGTAGAGTCGCAATAGGGGCTCGATGCTGGGCTCGCGGCCACGAAATTCGGCAAACAACACGCCGGCATCTTTGGAGCCACCCTGCTCCAGCACGGTACGCAGGAACCGCTCGCCCGTCATACGGTGCAACACACCTTCTTGTTCGAAGGCCTCGAAGGCATCTGCTGCCAGCACTTCCGCCCATTTGTAGCTGTAATATCCCGCCGCGTATCCGCCCGCGAAGATATGGGAGAAGCTATTAGGGAAACGGTTCCAAACGGGTGGTTTGACCACGGAAATTTCTTCTCGAACTTTGCCGAGTACGTCGGTAACCGACGCACCCAAGGTCGGATTGTAATCGCGGTGCAGCCTAAGATCGAAGATGGAGAATTCCAACTGCCGCACCATTTGCATGGCCGCCTGAAAGTTGCGTGCCGCCAGCATGTGTTGGCGCAAGGCTTCGGGAATCGGCTGATGGGTGTCGATATGGCCGCTGATAAGATCCAATGACGCCCGTTGCCAACAGAAATTCTCCATGAACTGGCTGGGCAACTCCACAGCATCCCAGGCAACGCCATTGATGCCGGACACAGCCAAGTGGTCCACCTGGGTGAGCAGATGATGTAGCCCATGGCCAAACTCGTGGAAAAGTGTCAGCACTTCGTCGTGGGTGAGCAGCGCCGGGCGGTCGCCCACCGGCGGGGTAAAGTTACACGTGAGAAAGGCGACAGGCGCCTGTATCGCTTCGCCAACCCGGCGGCGGCCGATACAATCGTCCATCCAGGCGCCACCCCGCTTATTGGCGCGAGCATAGAGATCTACATAAAAATGGCCACGAAGCTCGCCTTGAGCCGTGCGGACTTCATAAAATTCGACATCGTTATGCCAGGTATCCACATCGGTGATCTCACGAACCGCAATGCCGTAGAGCTTTTCGACGATGCCAAACATGCCTTTCAACACTTGATAGGCGGGAAAGTAAGGCCGCAGCTCCTCTTCAGAAAGCTGATATTTTTCCTGTCGCAAACGTTCGCTGTAATAGGTGATGTCCCAAGATTCCAAGCGGGCGAGGTTGTCACTGCGACGGGCAAACTCGGTCAATTCGATTAGTTCATTTTGTGCCACCGGCTTAGCTCGCAGAGCGAGATCCAGCAGAAATTTTTCCACCGTATCCACGTCCGGGGCCATTTTGGTGACCATGGACTCTTCGGCAAAATTGGCGAATCCCAGCAGTTGAGCGGCTTCATGGCGCAGGCGCAATATCTCTTCGATTACCGGGCCATTATCGAACTGGCCGGCTTGCGGACCCTGCTCGGAAGCGCGGGTGCTGTAGGCTTCGTAAACGGTTCGACGCAGATCGCGATCTTTGGCATAAGTGATCACGGCCTGATAAGACGGAAAATCTAAACCCAGCAAATAACCTTCGGCGTGACCTGCGGCAACGGCATTCTGCTGCAGCTGAGCCAGCGCTCGCTCCGGCAATCCCGCCAACGCCTGCGCCGGGATAAGGTGCTTTTTCCAAGCCTGCGTGGCATCTAATACATGGTCGTCAAACTTGGCAGACAAGCTCGATAGCGACTGCACTATTTCCTTGTAACGGGCCTTTTTGTTTGCGGGTAAATCAACGCCGGCAAGGCGGAAATCCCGTAAGGCGTTTTCTATTACTTTGCGCTGGGCCGGTGAGTAACGGGTAAATTCTGATGACGCAGCCACCTGTTGATAAGCTTTACACAAAGCCTCGTTTTGGCCAATCTCAGTAGCGTAGTCGGAGATTATGGGCAGGCAGGCGCTGTAGGCTTGGCGCCAGGCTTCGCTATTACAGACAGCGTAGCAATGACGAATCGGCGCGAAGGCGCAATTCAGGCGATTATCCAAGGCTTCCATCGGTTTGATCAAACCTTCCCAACTGTAGTCACCCTCGGCAATTAGCGCTTCAAGCTGACGCCGGTTGTCGGTGATAATGTGACTTATTGCGGGCTCCGCATGTTCCGGGAGAATTTGGGAAAACGCAGGCAATCCCTGCAAGTCGACGAGTGGGTTCATAGTGGTCTCACTAAGCTCTAAATTAGGCAACTAGTTAGTAGCATCATGGCGGCTAAGGATGCTCCGAACAAGTCCCCCATGGTCGCGACATCAGGAACTACAGAATCTTATGCCGAAACAATTCGATTATCTGGTTATTGGCGGTGGCAGTGGCGGCTTGGCCACGGCCAAACGAGCGGCCGAATACGGCGCCAAGGTAGCACTGGTTGAACATCAACGCCTGGGTGGCACTTGCGTCAACCTGGGTTGCGTGCCAAAAAAAGTGATGTGGTACGCCGCCAGCCTGGCGCAGAGCCAACAAAAGGCAGCTGATTACGGGTTTGCCGCCGGCGACAACTCCGTTGATTGGCCTACCTTGGTTGCCAAGCGTGAGACGTATATTCGGCGGCTCAACGGCATTTACGAAGACGGCCTGCGCAAACTTAATATCAGCCTATTTAGTGGCTATGCCCGCTTTATCTCCAGTAACGTCGTCGAGGTTAATGGCGAGACGCTAAGTGCGCCGCACCTGACCATCGCTACCGGCACTCAACCGCTGATCCCGCCTATCCCCGGCGCGCAATGGGGCATCAGCTCGGATGGTTTTTTTGCGCTTACGCAACGCCCACGACGGGTGGCTATCATCGGCGCCGGCTATATCGCCGTGGAGCTGGCCTGCACGCTGCAAGCACTGGGAACGGAAGTGACGCTGGTAACCCGGCATGGCCAAGTCCTCCGGGAATTCGAGCCCTGGCTGGGAGAAGCTTTGCTGGCTCACATGGCGGCGGCGGGCATTACCTGCATCTCGCCAAGCACGATAATTGCGCTGAATCGTGATTCGGCCGGCCAGCTCAATTTGCAGACCAAAGAAGGCGCCACGCCGTCCGGATTCGATAGCGTCATCTGGGCGGTGGGGCGACGCCCGAATCATGCTGACATTAACCTGCCCGTTACCGGCTTGATCACCGATGATCATGGCTTTATTTCCACCGATGAATACCAAAACACCTCCGTCAAAGGTCTGTATGCGCTGGGTGATGTGACCGGGCGAGCACCCCTCACCCCCGTTGCCATTGCGGCCGGGCGACGTCTGGCGGATCGATTATTCGGCGGCAAGCCGGATCGGCATCTGGATTATGCGCAAATCCCTACCGTTATTTTTACTCACCCACCCCTCGCCACGCTCGGACTAACCGAAGCACAGGCTCGGAATCAATACGGCGAGCAAAACGTCAAAGTTTACCGATCAAATTTCGTTGCCATGTATCACGCTCTCAGCACGGATCGACCGAAAACCCATATCGCCCTGATAACCGCAGGAACCGACGAACGCATCGTCGGCCTGCATATGCTCGGCGAAGGAGTCGATGAGATTCTGCAGGGCTTTGCTGTGGCGATACGAATGGGTGCGACTAAGCAGGATTTTGACGACACCTTAGCCATCCACCCCACCACGGCTGAAGAAATTGTGACTTTACGCTAATTGGCGAAGCGGCTCAAACCCCATTTACTATCCTGTTCGATGAGCGCATACCTCAACATCAAACAATAACCCGATTATACAAAATCGCGGACACCCTCAGAACGGGATATCGTCATCAAATTCGTCGGCAATGGTTGGTAGGGATGACGCAGATTTACGTCCCGACGAAGCTTGCGAATAAGACGCGTCGTCGGAACCCGAATCAAACGCTGCAGAGCTGTCACGACCGCTGCCTTTTCCATCCAGCATTTGCATTTCGTTACCGACGATCTCGGTAGCGTAACGATCCTGGCCGCTTTCTTTATCCTGCCACTTGCGGGTCTGCAAGCGCCCTTCAATATACACCTTGGCGCCTTTGCGCAGATATTGGGCAGCGATTTCTGCGAGCTTTCCGTAGATCACCACGCGGTGCCATTCGGTTTTGTCCTGCATTTCGCCAGTCTGCTTATCCTTCCAGCTTTCGCTGGTGGCTAGGCGCAGATTGGTGATGGACAGGCCGCTGGGGGTGGTTTTGGTTTCTGGATCCGCGCCCAGGTTGCCGATAAGAATAACTTTGTTGATGCCTTTGCTAGCCATCTTTTAATGCTCCCAATTACAAGGTGATTTTCTGATCTTACTGCATCGCAGTGCCGGAAGTTAACTGTTGTTTTAGGTGGATGCCCCAGGCATGCACAAACCACAATAGGGCAACCGCAACGGTAAAGACAAAAATGCCGCCGACATGAAAGTGCTGAAGAACCCAGCCACCCGCCAGTCCGCCGCAAAATATGCCGAAAAACTGGCTGGTGGAGTACAAGCCCATAGCCGTGCCTTTGTGATCCGCTGGGGCGGTTTTCGATACCAAGGAAGGCAACGAAGCCTCCAGTAGATTAAATGCGGTAAAGAAAATCACCAAGGCCAAAATAACTAGCATCAAATGGCCAGCTGCTTTTCCTTCCAAAAACAGCACGTTGCTGACACCAATTGCGACAATCGATCCAAGGAAGACTTCGCGCACGCACTGCCGCCGTTCGGCCAGAATCAGCAGTGGCACCATGGCCAGCATGGCTACTATCAAGGCGGGCAGATAGATCAGCCATTGCCGTTGATCCAGCTCGGGAAAGTCGCGCAGCGTTAGCGGCAAGGCCACGAAGGTGGCTGTCATGATGAGGTGCAGGGCGAATACGCTGACGTTCAGGCGCATTAGTTGCCCGTCCTTCAACACCAGGCGCAGGACGCTGCCAGAGACTAGGCTGCCCTGAGTCAATGCCGGCTCAATAGGTCGAGGAACGCCCAGCGCTAAAATCGCGATGCCGACAATGCCCAGCCCGGCGGTGAGCCAGAACATGCCTGCCATGCCCAGCCAATCATGCACAACGGGGCCGAGGGCTAATGAGATGGCGAACGACATGCCGATGGTGATGCCAATAATGGCCATCGCCTTGGTGCGATTTTGCTCTGTGGTTAAATCGGCGGTTAAGGCCAGCGTGGCGGAACCGATGGCGCCGGCACCTTGCAGAAGGCGACCGATAATTACGCCCTGGATGGAGGTAGCCATTGCGGCAATGACACTGCCGAGGGCAAACATCAGCAAGCCGCCAGCGATGACGGGTCGGCGACCGATACGATCAGACAACATGCCTAACGGGATTTGCAGTAAGGCCTGAGTCAGGCCATAAATGCCCAGCGCCACGCCGATGCGGGTAGCGGTAGCGCCTTGTAAGTGCTCGGCATACGCAGAAAACACCGGGTATATCATGAATAAGCCGAGCATACGCACGGCGAATAATGCGGCCAGAGAGACGCTGGCTCGCCATTCTCCCGGCGTCATGGCGGGTGTTTTGGGTGTGCTCGACATGGTCTGATGCATCCTGCTTTTTGTGCTGCGCTTTTTTGCACTGCCCGTGGTGGACAGCGTATATTAACATGTTCGATTAGCTCGCGCGTTCGCGCAGCTAACCCACAGGCAACAACGGCAGCAGACGGGACGGCAGAGCATGCGGGCGATACGGATACGCGGGGCGCGCACTCATAATTTGCAGAATATCGACCTGGATCTACCCAGAGATAAATTAATCTGTATCACGGGCTTGTCCGGTTCGGGCAAGTCTTCGCTGGCGTTCGATACCATCTATGCCGAAGGCCAGCGCCGCTACGTCGAGTCATTGTCGGCCTATGCGCGACAATTTCTGTCGATGATGGAAAAACCTGATGTCGACCACATCGAAGGTTTATCGCCGGCGATTTCCATCGAGCAAAAATCCACGTCTCATAATCCCCGCTCTACGGTGGGTACGGTTACCGAAATCTACGACTACCTGCGCTTGCTTTATGCGCGCGCGGGCATTCCCTGTTGCCCTGAGCACGGTGTGGAGCTGGATGCCCAGACGGTAAGCCAAATGGTGGATACGGTGATGGCCTTGCCGGAGGGCACGGCCATCTTATTGCTGGCCCCGGTGGTGCGCGGGCGCAAAGGCGAGCATCGGGATATCCTGGCCAACTTGCGGGCGCAGGGGTTGGTCAGGGTGCGCATCGACGGTGCAGTGGTCGATCTGGATCAACTGCCGACACTCGACCCCAAGCGTAAGCACGATATTGAAGGCGTGGTGGATCGCTTCCGCGTTCGCCCGGATATGGCCGCACGTTTGGCGGAATCCTTCGAAACCTCGCTGCGCCTAGCCGAAGGTGTTGCTGCCGCTGCGTTTATGGACGAACCGGAGCGGCCGGTGATGGTGTTCTCTGAGCGATTTGCCTGCCCACATTGCGGCTATAGCTTGAAGGAGTTGGAGCCCCGGTTGTTTTCCTTCAACAATCCTGCGGGTGCGTGTTCGGCCTGTGATGGCTTGGGCGTGCAGCAATTTTTTGATCCGGCGCGAGTGGTTGTGCATCCGCAGCTTAGTTTGGGTGGTGGTGCGGTTCGTGGCTGGGATCGACGCAATGCCTTTTATTTCGCGATGATTCAGTCCCTGGCGGAGGCACTGTCCTTCGATTCCGAAATGCCGTTTCATGAGCTGCCAGAGGAGATTCGCCAGGCGATTCTTTACGGCACCGGTAAACGAGAAATCAAATTTCAGTACATCACTGAAAAGGGTACTCAGTTCATTCGCACGCATCCTTTTGAAGGGGTGATTCCCAACCTGGATCGCCGTTACCGCGAGACCGAGTCTCCAGCGGTACGCGAGGAGCTGGCAAAATTCCTTAGCACGCGGTCGTGCCCGGAATGTGCGGGGGCTCGTTTGAATCAATCGGCGCGGCACGTCTATGTCGGTGGCAAGAATCTGCCCGACGTGTCGAGTTTGCCGGTGGGTCGGGCGCTGCAGTTATTTAGTGCGCTGGAGCTGCCGGGTTGGCGAGGCCAGGTCGCCAACCGCATCGTCAAAGAGATTCGCCAGCGGTTGGAGTTTTTGGTCAATGTGGGGTTGGATTATCTGTCGCTGTCGCGTAGCGCGGACAGCCTGTCCGGGGGGGAGGCTCAGCGCATCCGCCTGGCCAGCCAGATCGGCGCGGGCTTGGTCGGGGTGATGTATGTGCTGGATGAGCCGTCCATCGGCCTGCATCAGCGGGACAATCAGCGCCTATTAGACACGCTGATACATTTGCGCGATATCGGTAACACGGTGATTGTGGTGGAACACGATCAGGACGCGATCGAGATGGCCGATTACGTGGTCGATATGGGACCGGGAGCGGGTGTGCACGGCGGCCATATCGTGGCGCAAGGAACGCCGGCGGAAATTCGCCAAAACTCCGCCTCGTTGACGGGTCAGTATTTGTCCGGTCGGCGCGCTATTCAAATGCCCGGCCCGCGCCGTCAGCCCGATTTTGATCGAGTGTTGCGGCTTTATGGCGCGAGCGGTAACAATCTAAAATCAGTGGACGCCACCTTTCCCCTGGGTGTATTTACCTGCATTACGGGTGTTTCAGGGTCAGGAAAGTCAACGTTGATCAATGACACCTTATTTCGAATCCTGGCCAGTCAGATCAATGACAATTCGCAGGCGTCTGCGCCGTTTGAGCGGATCGAAGGCGTCGAATTGATTGATCGAGTCATCGATATTGATCAAAACCCGATCGGCCGCACGCCGCGTTCTAATCCGGCTACGTATACGGGTTTATTTACGCCGATCCGCGATCTGTTGGCGGGCACGCAAGAGGCCCGCGCGCGGGGCTATAAAGCCGGTCGGTTTTCCTTCAACGTCAAAGGTGGGCGTTGCGAAGCCTGTCAAGGCGATGGCGTGATCA
>k87-376059_pt1 | contig 21988 bp, 17 predicted proteins | sample MGYA00084030_6733316 | MGnify analysis MGYA00084030 | reverse complement strand
GATCGGGGAAGCGGCCGTGCTGGAAGTCGAGGCGCTGCACAAGACGACGACGAAATGGAACCGGGAATCGCTGGAAGTCATGGCGGCGAACTTCCGGGTTATGACTCGGGAACTGGTAGCCCGTCGCGGTGCGTGATGCAGTCAGCGACAGGGGCGGGCAGTCCCGCCCCTGTGTTGATTCAGCGCCGACGGCGATACTCGGCGTATGCCAGACACTCTCTAATATCCAGCACGTCGATTTTCTCACCGGCCACGGTGCGCAGGTCGACGCGGTAAAACACGCCGCCCTGCTTACGCAGTAGCTCGGCGAGGTACCCCTGGACCTGCCGGGGGGTGCCGACAAAATCCGGCGAGGACGACACGTGGGCGGCTATTGCGGCCTCGCGTTGCGCCACCGTGTTAGCGTAACCGAGCGCGGCTGGGCTGTTGGTCCAACGGACCTCAATGCGGGTGCGAGTGGTGATCATGGTGTCTCTCCTAGTGTCTGGGTGCCGGCTCCGTGCCGTCACCTCATGAAACCAACAGTACCGCGCGGGACTGTCAGCGTATAGCGGAATCCGACGGACGGTAGGTCGCACCCAGACACCAAACAGGATTTGACAGCCCCCCTCGCCGGCCCGAAAATAGGCCACCTGGAACACCCGGAACAAATTGTTGAGCACCCCCTACTACGAGCGCAAACCCACGCGAGCCGGCGACGTTGTCCACGGCGAGGCGGTTATCCTGCGGACCTTCGAGGGCTACGCCCTGCCGGGCGGGGCGCGTACAGACTCCTACACCGACGCGCTCAGGGCGGCCAGAATCGTGGACGCGGAGATTCGGAGATTCGCTCGCCGCCCCACACAGGACAATGCCCGTGACTGAAAGGCCCCCAAAGAAAGGCCCCGGCCGGCCGAGCCTATACACCACAGAGCTAGCCGACCGTATCGCAGACCTGCTCGCAGGGGGGGAGAGCCTCCGACGCATCTGTATGTCGGACGATATGCCGGACAGGACCACAGTCAATCGTTGGATGATGCAAGATGCTGAATTTGCTACAAAGTGCGCGCGCGCGCGTATATTGCAGGCAGAGCATCATCATGACGCAATGGACGATATTGAGCGCGATACCCTGCGCGGCACGCTGGAGCCTGCAGCCGCTAACGTGGTGCTGAGCAACAAACGCTGGCGCATGGCCAAGCTGGCGCCAAAAGTTTACGGGGACAAATTGGATCTTGTTCACGGCGGCGAGGTCAAAATAAGCCGGGTGAATTTTGCCGACGGTAACGATCCCTAACATCAAGCCACGCCCGTACCAACTCCCCGTTTTCAGGGCGCTGGACAACGGCGTCAAGCGCGGCTGGCTGTGCTGGCACCGTAGGGCCGGGAAAGACGAGGTTTGCCTGCACGCGACCGCGATGCTGGCGCTGGACACTCCCGGCAACTATTGGCACTGTTTCCCGGAGTACGCCCAAGCGCGCAAAGCGGTATGGGAGGCGGTCAACCCGCACACGGGGAGGCGTCGAATAGACGAGGCGTTCCCGCCCGAGATCAGACGCAGGGCCCGCGACGACGAGATGCTGATAGAGCTAATAAACGGCTCGACCTGGCGCCCGGTTGGCGCCGATCGGTATAACTCGCTGGTTGGAGCCGGCCCGGCTGGCGTGGTGTTTTCTGAGTACGCACTATCTGATCCGGCCGCTTGGGACTATATGCGGCCAATGATTCTGGAGTCTGGCGGATGGGCGCTGTTCAACTCCACGGTCCGGGGCAGGAATCATTTTTGGGCTCTTGGAGAGTTCGCCAAGGGCGATCCGGCGTGGTTCTATTCTAACCTGCGGGCAGACCAAACCGGGGTATTCAGCCAGCAGCAGCTGGACAACGAGTTGCGCGAGATGATCGCCACCCGGGGCGAAGATGAGGGCAGGGCCAAATTCCAGCAGGAATACATGAATGACCCGGACGTGGCCATTCCTGGTGCCTACTACGCTGGCCTGCTGACGAGGATGGAGCAGGACGGCCGAATCTGTGACGTCCCGTGGGACCCATCACAGCCCGTAACAATCGCCATGGACCTCGGCTATGGGGACTCAACGGCTATATGGTTCGCACAGCAGGCCGGGATGCAGGTCAGGATAATCGACTACATGGACGGCAACACTGCCGAAATATCAGTATGGGCCAAGCGCCTGCGAGAGCTGCCCTATACGATCCACGAGGTAATCCTCCCCCACGACGCCGGGAGTGGGCACATAAACGGGGCATCCGTGGCCAAGCAGATGATTTCGATGGGTTTCCGTATTGGCAACAAAATCACTGGGACCGGCGAGGTCCTGCCACGCGAGCCGATCGAGCCGGGCATCAATCAAGTAAGGAATTTCCTTAATGTGTGCGCAATAGACAAGACCAAGTGCGCCAAAGGACTGTCTGCCCTCAGGTCGTACCACCGGGAGTGGGACGATAACAGGAAAATGTTCAAAGACGGGCCAAAGCACGACTGGTCTAGCCACGGGGCAGACGCAATGCGGTATCTTGCTGTAGGATACCGCCCACCTGCGGCGTCTATGGTGCGCCCCCCATCCGTTGCTGATAGTGATTATCAGATGTTCTCGTGAGGTCTGGATTATGGGCTGGCTAAGCGATTTCTGGGATGACACAAGAGACTCGTTCAGCAGCCTAGAACGTAATTTCCGCAGGCAGACTAGCCGGCTGGACGACAATCTGCGGGCAGCCCCTAGACGGCTTGAGGACGAGGTAAACGAGACCTACGACCGTGTTGAGGGGCAGTTTTCCGAGTTGTTCCACAACCCGTGGGATTGGGCGACGAACACATTCCTACCCAATCCGATAGACGAGGTTGTCGGTTATGGCGAGTCATTGCTTGGTCTGGGCGAAATGCCAGGCATTCCGGGAGCAATGCCGCCGCCTGTTGCGCCAAAAATGGACGACGCCCGGGCAAGGTTGCTAGCCGAGAATCGGAAACGGAAGGGCGCAGGCTCAACTATTCTGTCTGAGCGACCATCAACGCCGCTTGGCTACACTGGCGGCGGCTATGTTTCCAACATCCTTCTTGGTAGTTCCTGATGAATGACTCTCGCGCTGACGAAATCCTGCGGCAGCAGGAGACGATGGCTAGTGACCGGTCTGTCTTGGAGTCACATTGGAGGGAAATTGCTGAGCGGCTAGGTCTGTTTCAGCAGTTCAGGATGGAGTCCTTTAGCCAGGGAGAGAAGCGGACCGAAAAGCAGTTCGACTCGACCGCGCCGCTTGCGCTGGACAGGTTCGCTGCCGCTTTTGAGTCGATTCTTACTCCGAGGTCAAGCCGCTGGCACAAGTTGTCAGTTAGAAACGAGTCTGTGCGCAACTCCCATAACGTTAAGAAGTGGTGCGAGCAGGCTACCGACGTCCTGTTCCGTATGCGTTACTCGCCCAGGGCCAACTTTGCCAGCCAGGCGCACGAGACCTATCTTTTGCTTGGCGCTTTTGGCACTGGCGGCATATTCGTCGATGACATCATGGGGGTTGGCGTCCGCTATACCGCGCTGCACCTGAGCGAGATGTTTATTGACCAGGACTTCAGCGGCCGAATCGACGTTGTGCATCGCCGTTTTGAGATGACTGCGCGGCAGATCGGCCAGTGGTACAACGCAAAACCTAGGTCCGGAACGCTGCCAGAGAAGATCCGCAACGCAATGGAGAAGGAGCCGAATAAAAAGTTCGTCATCCTGCATTGCGTGAGGCCGAACGGAGATATGGCGTATGGCCGGAAGGACTTCCGGGGAATGGAGTGGTCGTCCTACTACGTCGCGGAAGAGGGTCGGGCCATCATAGATGAGGGCGGCTATAGGACCATGCCATACGCGGTGAGCAGGTACACGGTTTCCCCGCGAGAGTTGTACGGACGTTCGCCCGCAATGACCATCCTGCCCGACATCAAGATGGTTAACGAGATGGAAAAGACAAACATGCGGGCGGCTCATCGCCGTGCGCATCCTCCGTTGCTTGCTACGGCAGACGGGGCGTTGTCTGGATTCTCCACAAGGCCGGATTCTATCAACTATGGTGGGCTCAATGCTGCGGGTGACCCGCTGGTTCGCCCGCTTGAATCTGGCGCTGACGTTGGCCTGTCGCTTGAAATTACCGAACAGAAGCGCCGGCTCATTAACGATGGATTCCTGAATACCCTGTTCATGATCCTCGTAGAGAACGCTAACATGACTGCAACCGAGGCAATGCTTCGGGCGCAGGAGAAGGGCGCGCTGCTTGCCCCGGTCGGGGGGCGTCAACAGTCAGAACTGCTCGGCGTAATTATTGATCGGGAGCTTGACATAGCTGCTATCGCAGGAATCCTTCCGCCGATGCCGCGCGAGTTGATCGAGATTGGCGGGATCGTAGACATTGAGTACACCTCGCCGCTTGCTCAGGCTCAGCGGGCAGACGAGGGGATCGGCATTCTTCGGTCGATGGAGCAGATGGGCGTGCTGGCTCAGTATGACGGCGGCAAGTCAATGCGCCGCATCAATGCCGACAAGACGATGCAACGCCTATGGGAAATCAACGGGGCTCCGGTTGACCTGCTCCGTACCGACGAAGAGCTTGCCGATATGGATGAGGCTGATGCTCAGGCTAACCAAGCAGCGCAGATGCTTGAGGCCGCACCGGCAGCGGCATCGGCGGCGAGTGATATGGCTACGGCCGTTGAGACGATTCGCCGCGCCGGCCCGACCGGTCCTGCCCTATGATGTCCATGTTGGATGTAAAGCGGGCCTACAAGGCGCTGTTCCTTGCCGAGGATGGCACATTGAATGAGCACGCCAAAATCATCATGGATGACCTGCGGTCATTCTGCCGTGCCGACTCATCGACTGCGGTAATGTCTCCGGCGACAAAGTGCATTGATCCTCTGGCGTCCATGCTGGCCGAGGGTCGGCGCGAGGCGTTCATGAGGATAGATCAGATGGTGCATTTGCCGGACCGCGTGCTGACCGATACTGATGATTGACCCTGCCGGCGGGGACCACCGGATAAATGGAGAAAAACCCATGTCAGAAGCCCCCGCCGCAGGCGGCCAAGGCGCAGCGGCCCTAGCCGTTCCGCCGGCCGCAGATACCCCGAAACCCCCCGTAATCGAAAATAACCCCTCAGACTGGACTGCCGCCTTTGGCGACGAACTGGATCGCGGGTACGTGCAGAACAAGGGCTGGAAAGACCCGAGTTCACTGCTCAAGTCCTACCAGCAACTTGAGAAAATGAAGGGCGTTCCTGCCGACCGACTCCTGAAGATACCGGAAAAGGAGGACGATTCAGAGGGCTGGTCCGCTATTTACGGCAGGCTCGGAAAGCCAGAAAAGCCAGAAGACTACGGGATTGACGTTGGAGACGCCGAGTACAACGCCCACCTGTCCAAGGTTATGCACGACCAAAACTTCACCAAGAAGCAAGCTTCTGAGTTCATTCGGGCGGAAAACGAGTATCGGGTGGCAAAAGACGCGGCCGACGAAAAGGCATTTATCGCATCGGATGCCGCCGAGATAGAGGCGGTGAAGCGAGAGTGGGCGGCTGGATATGACGCAAACGTAGAGTTAGGCCGGCGATTTGCAAAGACCATGGGGCTTAATGCGGAGACAATTGGCAAACTTAACCAGGCGCTCGGGTCGGCCGGGCTGCTGAAGTTTATGGCAAAGGCTGGCCAGGGGCTGGCGGAGCACGAGTTCGCCGGCCCGTCCGGGGCGGCGCGGTTCGGCATGACTCCTGAGGCGGCTAAGGCAAAAATCGCAGAGCTAAAGGGCGATGTGGCTTGGACCTCCAAGTACCTTGAAGGCGGCACTGGGGAGCGAGCCGAGATGGCTAGGCTCGTGGCATTTGCCAACGGCCAGTCGCCATCCTGACGCAAAGGCCGGAGGTGTTGCATTAGCCTCCGGCCTTCTTTATAGTCTGTATCCATGGGGAAAACCTTTTAGGCCCTCGCCGTTATTCAATCACAGCGGAACGGCCCCCGACTGGACAAGGCACTTACTGCTGGAAACCGATTTCCATAATCCGTTTTCAGGGGCATAGCCATGACCATCAATGCGATAGACCTTGCGAGTACCCACTTCACGACCAACGTCGAGATGCTGCTTCAACAGAAAGGAAGCAAGCTCCGAGGTTTGGTTAGTGAGGGTTCCTACACTGGCCAAGCCGCCAACGTCGTCGATCAGTTCGGCGCAATCGAGGCGATCAATGCCAGCGGCCGGTTCACCCCGAAAGGTCGAGTCGACGCCAGCACCACGAAGCGTTGGGTATACCCAACCGACAAGCTCATTCCGCAGCTGCTGGACAACCGGGACAAACTGCGCCTGATCGTTGACCCGAAGTCTGTGTGGTCGCAGAACGCATACAACGGCCTCGGCCGCGCGATTGACGACGTTATCCTTGAGGCCACCTTCGGGACGTCGAAAACCGGCATTGCTGGCGGCACATCAACCACGTTCGGAACTACGCTGTCTACCAGCGGCGGGCAGAACATTTCCGTCAGCACTGGCGCCGCAGCCGCTACCGGCCTGAACGTTGCAAAGTTGCGCGAAGTCCGTCGGCAGGCTCTTGCCAACGATATCGACCTCGACAGCGAAAGCTTGTATATGGCGATCACGTCGAAGCAGGATGCAAACCTGCTGCAAGAGATTCAGATCACCAGTACGGACTTCAACGACCGTCCGGTCCTGAAGGACGGCAAGGTCGTGTCGTTCCTCGGCATCCAGTTCGTCCACATTGAGCGCCTTACCACTGGCACCTCTGACTCCGGCACCGCCCGTCAGTGCCCAGTCTGGTGCAAGTCTGGCCTTCATCTTGGCGTTTGGAATGACCTCAAGACTACCATTGCCCAGCGCTTCGACCTTGAGGGCAACCCATGGGGCCTCGACGTTGAGATGACCATGGGTGCTACCCGCACGCAGGAGAAGAAAGTTTTCCGCGTATGGTGCGCCGAGTAATCAAACCAGGAATGGGGCCAATCGGCCCCTTCTCAATGAACAGGGGAATTTGACATGGCAACTATCTACAGTGACGTGATGACCAACATGGTCGCGGTCCCGGTGGTTTTTAACGAGTCCATCAGCAATGGCCGGCACATGCAGGCGCTTGGCGTTGTGACGACCGCAGCAGACCAGGCGGACGACACCATCATCCGCATGGTTCGCGTACCATCCAATTGCCGGATCAGCGACATCAAGATTGCAGCTGCTGACGCGACAACGGCCGGCAAGGTTGACGTGGGTGTCTATTACCCGGAGTACAACTCTAACGGCGGTACGGTGGTGGATCGCGACATTCTGGCGGCGGCATTTGACCTTTCCGGCGGCCCGTTCTACTACTCCAGCGTATTGCTGGTTGGCGTTGTGACCATCGCCGAGTCTGCGCAGCCGTTGTGGCAGGTTGCAGGCCTGTCGTCCGATCCTGGCGGCGAACTCGACATTGTGATGACGGTCGAGACCCTGTTTAACGGCGGCCCCACCACGATTGGGCTTAAGGTCGATTACGTAGTCTGACCGCAATCCGGCCCCTGCCATCGGTACGGGGCCGGTATTTTTTTGGGGGTGATCTATGGCTGTTCGATACTTCGGCATCGAGAAAGGTTTAACCATGGGCGGTATCACGCAAGACTCGTCCACTACCAGCAAGACCTTCGAGTTCACCGTGGACTTGGCTGACGGCGCTACTCGTGAGCAGGCGATTCTTGCGATCGAGCAATTGAAAAACTACATCGCCCAAAATACGAACTGGCCGCCGGCCTGATTCCGCAGGGGTGACCTGTGGTTTCAAAGGTCGATATTGTCAACCGTGCAGCAACAAAGCTTGGGGACGACAGAGTCCTGTCGTTGTCCGACGATACGAAGGTTGCACGGACGTTCAACAGCATGTATGACATCGTGCGAGATGCGGAGTTGCGGCGTAACTGCTGGAACTTTGCAGTAAAGCGCGCGTCTATTGCCGCCTCCATTACTGCGCCTGACTGGGGGTTTTCCTACGCCTATCCGCTTCCGTCAGACTTCCTCAGGCTCTTGGATATAGACGGGTCATGGTCTGACCCCGGCCTTGACGACTACATCTCCTACGATAACTCGAAATTCAGAATCGAGGGAGTAGGAGATATAGGCAAGTGCATCGTGACCGATATGTCAGCACCGCTCTATGTCAGGTATGCGGCAATCGTCACAGATACCAACATGTACGATTCCGCATTTGTCGAAGCATTTGCTTGCCGGTTGGCCTATGAGGCGTGCGAGACGCTTACCCAGTCGAACACAAAGAAGTCCGCATTGCTTGGCGACTACATGATGGCCGTTAGAGAGGCTATTCAGAGTAATGCGGTAGAGAACCCGGCGCGGGCAATGCCTGACGACGCATGGATCATGTCGAGGCGTTAAATGGCAAAGGCATCTCCGGCCATCACTGCGTTCAATGCCGGGGAACTTTCCCCGCTAGTTGATGCGCGAACAGAAAAGGACTGGTACCGCTCAGGTTGCAAAACGCTTGAGAACTTCATCCCTATGGTTCAGGGTCCGGCCATGCGCGACCCTGGCACATACTACGTTGCCGAGGTGAAGGACTCATCTGACAGGACATGGCTGGCAAGGTTCGAGTTTTCGGCGTATGAGTCCTATGTTCTGGAGATCGGCGACCAGTACATGCGTTTCCTTACAGACCGAGGCCGCCTGAATATATCGGCGCCAACGGCCTATAACGGTGGGACTGCCTATGCGGTAGGCGACCTCCTTTCATATCTTGGCGTGAACTATTACGTTAAGGCGGCCACTACTGGGAACGTTCCTCCGAACGCGACGTATTACTACCCGCTGTCAGGGACTATTTACGAGATTCCTACCCCATGGGCACTAGCAGACCTGACGGGTAATGACGGCGAGTTCATGCTAGATATTGCGCAGACTGGCGACATTCTCTATGTCACACACAAGGCCGGAGATTATGAGCCGGTAAAGATCAGTCGATTTTCAGATACGAAGTGGACGGTTGGGCGGCTGGTTTCTGACGACATTCTTCTCGATGGTCCGTTCAAGGATATTAACAAGGACACCGGGATCACGATGTATGCCGAGGCAAATACCGGGAGCACGACGATCACGGCTAGTGCCATAACGTTCACGGTTGACCATGTCGGTTCGATGTTGTACCTGGAGCGGCAAATTGAAGACGACACGCAGGCATGGGAGTCTGGCAAGACTTATAACGGCGGCGACCTAATAAGGGCAAATGGGAAGTCCTATCTTGCCGTCCATGTCGGGGCAGGCACGAGTGGGACTATTCAGCCGAATCATACAGAGGGCGTAGCTAGAGACGGCAAAACAGGTTGCCTTTGGGAGTTCCTTGATTCTGGTTATGGGACAGCAAAGATTTCTTCGTACATATCTACGACTAAGGTTCTCGCTGCGGTAGAAAGGAGAATTCCAGACAAGGCAGTCGGCTCCGCCAACGCATCGCACCGATGGGCGCTAGGGCTATTTTCTGGCGCAGAGGGCTGGCCTACCAATGTGACAATTTTCCGCGAGCGCCTAACTTTTGCAAAAGGGCAGGAGTTAGTGGGGTCGGTTTCTGGCGAATACGAAGATTTCAACCGTCTTAACGATGGCGGGAATGTTGCTGTTTCACAGGCATGGAGGGCAAAGTTTTCAGTAGGTCATGCCGACCAGATAAAGTGGATTTATTCCGGGCAGTCAGGGCTTCTAGTTGGCACAACCGGGGCGGAATTGGTGTGCGGAGAGCTGACTAATTCGCTCCCGTTCGGGCCTGGCAATATTAAGGTTGAAGCGAAGTCTTCCTATGGGTCTAGGGGCGTGACACCTATAGCCATTGATACCAGCAATATATTTGTGCAGCGTTCTGGCAGGCAGTTGCGGTCAATCAATTTGACGTTTGATGGCTACAAGTCTGGCAATCTTTCTGTGCGAAATGAGCAGATAGCACTGGCCGGTATAGTTTCTATGGCCTATCAGAGAGAGCCGTGGTCTATTCTTTGGTGCGTTCTTGCTGATGGTACGTTGATCGGTCTGACGTACAACGAAGAGCAAGAGGTAATCGGCTGGCATAGGCACACTCTCGGCGGGTCATTCGGCGCAGGAGCATCTGTGGTTGAGGCTGTTGAGGTAATACCATCCCCGCTTAATGACCGCGATGATTTGTGGCTGATTGTAAAGAGGACCATCGGCGGGGTAACGAAGCGGTATATCGAATACCTGAGGCCTGAATATCAGACAGGGGATTCCGCTACTTCTCCGTTCTACGTGCGTTGCGGCCTTACCTATAGTGGGGCGGCGTCTTTGACGATAACGGGCCTTGGTCATCTTGAAGGTCAAACATTGGCTGTTTTGGCAGATGGGTCCGTTCACCCGGACTGTGTTGTCACTTCCGGGGCCATCAGCCTTAACCGGGCCGCTTCCGTCGTACATGCTGGACTTGCTTATACCTCGACAATTCAGACGATGCGGATCGATGCCGGCGCTGAGGATGGCACTTCTCAGGGCAAAACAAAGCGGGTGACCCGGGCGGCTGTGCGATTTTTCAACACGCTAGGGGCAAAGGCTGGCCCATCGCTATCATCGTTAGACACGATCCTGTTCAGAACAGGGTCTGATGAGATGGACTCATCCCCGGCTATATTCACAGGTGACAAACAGGTGCCATGGCCATCAGGCTACGAAACTGACGCGCATCTCGTTATAGTGCAAGATCAGCCGCTGCCTATGACCGTGGTCGGTATTTTCCCGCAAGTCGTTACTCAGGATCGCTGACAATGCTTGGCGCACTCATGCTCATTGGCGGTGCCGCTAGCGGCATCGGACAGTTAATGGCCGGTAACGCCGCAGAGGCTGCTGGCGAGTTTAACGCCGACGTCCTTCGCCAAAATGCGAGGACCGTGCGTCAGCAAGGCGCGCGCACAGAGGAAATGATTCGCCGTAAACAGGCCCTTTTCAAGGGTCAGCAGCGGGCGGCGATTGCGCAGTCAGGAGTAAAGCTAGATACCGGCTCAGCCCTCGACGTCCAAGAACAGTCTGAGATCGAGATGGAACTGGATGTAATGACCCAGCGATACGAGACCGAGATGAGGTCTCTCGGCTTGATGACGCAGGCCACGATGGCGGAGACCCAAGGGGACGAGGCGCAGAGGGCTAGTTATTTCGGTGCGGCCGGCAGCATCCTTGGCAGCGCAGGTAATTACGCGATGCTTAAGTAAGGGGGAGATGATATGCCGCAGATACCAATTTACGAGCAACAGTTGTCCCCTAACGCGGCTATGCAGCCAACGCTTACTCATGCGCCCGGTGAGCAGATTGGGCGCGCGGTCGCTGGGTTTGGTCAAAACCTGACCGGATTTGCCGCTGACCTGGCGAAGGTGCAGGACAGGAACGCCCAAGTAGAGGCCACAAGGATCGTCACTGACGCCGAGGTTACTGCAACAGAAAAGCTGCTTCAGGCCGGTACGGTTTTGGGCAAGACTGACCCGACCGGATTCGCGGGGGAAATGAACAATGAGTTTCAGTCTTTCAGGGACGAAGTGGTTAGCAGGGCAGGGTCTGACTCGAAGAACCCTTATCTCGCCCGGCACTTGAAGGCCGGTTTTGAGGGTTTGCAGCGGGCAACCTTCAAGCAGTCGATGAAGATGGAATACGAGGCTCTAGGTAAATTCCGGGCTACTCAGGCCTCCGGTCTTGTATCTGCAAACGTTAAGTTGGCTTCGCTAGACCCTGGCCGATTCGGAGAACTGTCTGCCCGTCTTGGCGAGCAAATTTCGACTATGACCGGCGTGCCTGCGTCGTGGCGCGCCGAGGTTCTGGAAAAGGGCAATGCCGCCATGGCATCGGGAGCGTTTCAGACGTGGATAAAGAATGATCCTGTCCGAGCCGCCGAGGTTGCTGCTGATCCTGCGCACCCGATGATGGCCGCACTTGCTCCTGACGATTACGTGAAGTTGAAGTCCGCTGCTGAGAGTGCCGCAGTTGATTATCGTGGGTCGACGATTGGTCGCGGCATTGCTGCATCCGCATTCGGCGCTGGCGGGATGGAGCAGATCAATAAAGACCTAGCCAAGATTGCGGACGATGATGTCCGAGAGTCGGCTACGAAGTACGCGAAGGCTGAGTATTCGATCTTTGAGACCCAGAAGCGGGAGGTCGATACGAAGCGGAAGAATGATGCCTACAACATGGCGACTGACTCCGTTCTTATCGGTACTCCGTTCAGCATTCCGGTCGGTATGGAGTCTTACGAAGCCCAGCAGATCGTTGAGTATCGCCAGCGGCTTGCCGAGCAAGAGGATTACAAGGCTAAGGGCGGTGCGCTGTCTGACGACTTGGCCTATCGCGACGAAGTGCAGGCCCTTCTTTATTCAGAGAACAAGGCCGGAATTCTCGCACATCACATTGACCAGACAAGGCTGTCCGAGTCTTCGTACAAGACGCTGACGACCGCACAAACCCGCCTCAGAGGGGGTCGCAATACCGCCGTAACAGACGTGCGACCAACCATCCAGCGGGTGCTTACTGAGTCCGGCATGGGCAAGTCCGATATGGACAAGAAGCGAGTCCCGGCTTGGGAGATGATAGCGTCCGACATGGTTATGCAGCAGGAAGAGGTTCTCGGGCGTCCTCTGGATAAGCCAGAGATGGAAGCCATCATCTCATCGGCATTCAGGGCAACGACCCAGCAAGGGATGGTGTTTAAGGACGATGTTCCGACCGCGCGCCTTATTGATCCAACGATGGGTGTTATCATATCTGCCGGGCTGCGAGGGACTGGCATTGAAGTAACTCCGGCCAACATTGTTGGTCTTCAGGAGAAGATTCTCGCCAATAGCCAGGAACTGAAAAAGCTGATGCAGGAGGAAGGGATTCCGGTAACCGCTACCAATATGACGCGCTACTTCATGGATAACTACGCCGAACAAAACAAGAGGAAGTAACGTGCCAGATAAGCAGGAACTGCCGGACCTAGATTTTAGCCGGATTACTCCGCGCAAGGTTCCCGCCGGCCAGACCGTTGAAGAGTCGATGTATTCTGGCGGCGATGTGTCGCCTGAATCAGCGTCTGCTGCACTGCGGGCTCAGCGTGAACACGGTGTTCCTGCCGCGCTGTCCGCCCGCGATCCGTCTGCGATCCCGCTGCCTGATCTGGATTTGAGTTCTATCAAGCGGTCGAAGACTCTGAGCACTCATGCGTCTACCGAGGTAGGTGCCGCATCAGTTAGAGATGACATTACCGGTTTTGCACTTGTCGATGAATTCTTCCGTGCATCGGGACGTCAGTTCAAGCGTGACATTGCGACGCCTGCCGCCGATACATGGGCCGCCATCCGGTCAGGATTGGCACGTTCTGATTCAGCCATTCTTGGGGCGCTTGCTATCCCGGCAGGAGATGTCGGCGCACTCGTCGATCCGCTAGTTGGCACTGTCCTTCCGGAGAACATGCCGCTCCGCGTAGAATCCATGTTGCTCCGAGAATCGAAGAAGTTCGGCGAGATGGCCGACGCGCAGATTGCCCCGGTCCTGAGCAAGTATCCTGGTCTAGCCGGCTATGCGATGGGCGGGTGGCAGTCGGCCGTCGGTAGCTTTGGCGCAATTGGCGCCACGGCTATAACAAAAAACCCGATGCTGGCGCTTGGCATTGGCGCGACGCAATCGGCTGGGTTGTCTTATGTCGAGGGTAGAGAGGCGGGACTTCCGCCGCTAAAGGCGACAATGTTTGCTGGTGGCGCGGGCCTTGCTGAGGCTGTCGGCGAGAGGATTCCAGCTATTAAGGTAGTGGAGAATCTTGTTCCTGGAACGTCGCTCTTCAAGGCGTTGTCAGACCAGCTTGTAAACGATGTGCTGATAGGCGAACAGTTTACCGCGCATGTCCAAGACCTGAATTCTTGGGCTTATTTGAATCCTGAAAAGACTCTTTCAGAGTTTGTCGCAGAGCGGCCGGAAGCGGCCATTCAGACATTCGTGGCCTCTTTGGTTCTCGCTACAGCGCAGACAGCGGCCATCCATACAACCGCCGGGGCGGCCAGCGACATTGCCGAGATGCAGTCCCGCCGTGGCGCGGCTGCCAAGGCAAAGGCCAACGCGCAGTACCTTGCCGATGCTCAGGAGAAGGTCAAGGCCACGAAGATGCTGGCCCGCGATCCTGACGGCCTTGCCGCACTTGTGACCGGAATGGCTGAAGAAGGCGGTGCGCCGGCTACCGTCTACGTTGACTCCGGCGATCTGACCGGTCTGCTGCTGCAATCGAATATGACGGTTCACGAGTTCGCGGCCATGATGCCGTCGGTTGAGTCGCAGATTGTCGACTCGTTCATGGCCGGCGGCACGATCGAGATACCCGTGGGCGAGGTGCTGACCAAGTTGGCCGGCTCGCCGATTGAGGAATCTTTCCGTGGGATTGTTCGGCTGGATCAAGATGGGTACAGCTCCGAGCAGGCAAACAAGTTCTTGGAGGAATACGAAGGCCAGCAGACTGCAAAGGCTGACGCTGTGCTCAAGTCGTTTTCGGACGGGTCTGAGTTCCGGCAAGAGGCGGATGCCATTCAGAAGCAGGTTGAATCCGAGCTTCTTGCGTCGGTTCCCGGCATGACGCCGGAGGTCGCCAAGAAGAATGCCATGATGGAGCGCTCGTTCTGGGTGACTGCGGCGAAGGATTGGGGCCAAGGCATGACCCCGATGAAGCTGGCCACGCGGATGATGGGCGGCAGGCCGTTTGTCGTGCCGGCCGGTGACGTGAAGAAGGCGGAGCAGGTTGAGCAGGAGGGAGGCCTCGTCGGGATCGTTTCCGAGATCGAGGCCGGCGGGCTGAAACTCGACGCCAGCGAAGGTGGTGGCGTTGTCAGGGTTGGCCGCATCGTGGTTCCCGAGGGCTCCCGGGAGAAAGGGCAGGGCACTGCGGCCATGAATCGGTTGGCCGAGTACGCTGATCGTACTGGTCAGCGGATTGCGCTGTCGCCGTCCGGAGACTTCGGTGGCAGCAAGCCGCGGCTGGAGAAGTTCTATCGCCGGCTTGGCTTCAAGCCGAACACCGGAAAGAGCCGCGACTTTTCGGTTTCCGAGACGATGATTCGGGAGCCCAATCCTGTCGTGCTTGAACAATCGGTCCAGTCCATCGATCGCCGCGCCGCAGCTCGTCGTGGCGAAAGCGCCAGCATCCGCTCAACCGGCCGCCGCATTTCCGACGAGGTTCTTTTCGACAAGCCGGTCTCCGAGATGACCGAGGATGAGAAGGATTCCGCCATCGAGGAATTGCGCGTTCAGGTTCTGGTATCGAGCCTGACCGGCCTTGGCTCAAAGGTCGCGTGGGAGCATGTGCGCCGCAAGAGTCCGAAGAAGTTCGTAGCCTCAATCGACGCTGATGGCTTGGCATGGGTGAATGATACCCTTGGCCATGCTGCCGGCGACGAGATGCTGGCCGCGCTCGGGGAGGCCTTTGATTCTGTTGGCGTTAAGGCATACCACATATCCGGCGACGAGTTCTGGATGCAGGGCGACGACGAGGCAACCTTGCGCGAGGCGCTTGAAAAAGCCCGCGAGGCTGCGGCCGCTGTCGTCATCTCATCCGATAAGTGGTCTGTCACAGGGCAGGCTTTCAGTTATGGTATTTCGACTGATCCAAAGAAGGCAGAGGAAGGGCTTCACGATGAAAAGGCACAACGGCAAGCGGCAGGTCTCCGCGCCGAGCGAAAAACTCGACCCCCTGGAGCAAGGGCCGCAGGAGAGCAAGGATTCGTATCTCCTGCGCCTGAGAGAGATGGTCAAGGAGCAGCGCGCGATGGAGAATCCGCGCTCCTGAATCAGGGTGTCCAAGAAACTGCGCGAGGCACATTCAACCTCAACACTCTCGCCCGAACGCTGACCAGCGCGCACGACTGGTCTACGTTCATTCACGAATCAGGACACGCGTATCTTGAAATAACAATGCGAATGGCGCTTGAGCCCGATGCTCCGGCCGAGATAAAGAAGCGCGCTCAGGATATTCTCGACTGGCTTGGAATAGCGAGCCCTGAATTGTGGATTCAGATGTCAACGGATGAGAAGCGCGAATACCACGAGAAGTGGGCGGAGACTTTTGAAGCTTACACCATGACCGGGAAGGCTCCTAGCCTTGAGCTGGCTGAGGCGTTCAGTAGGTTCCGCGACTGGATGGTTAGCATATACACAACCCTGAAAGAGCTTGGCCGTCGCAATCCTAGGGCGGCGCTGGACAAGAACGTGTCAGCCATCATGGACCGGATGCTTGCCACGGATGAGCAGATCGCCGAGGCCAAGGCTGCGCGGGCTGTTATTCCGTTGTTCACGACAAAGCCGGAAGGCATGACTGTAGAGGCTTGGCGCGCCTACCAATATCGGGTTGGTGCTGCTGACGACCATGCACGCCATGTGATCGACCGCAAGAAGTTGCAGGACGCTCAATGGCTGCGAGTGAAGGGCGGGAAATTGCTCAAGGCGTTGCAGCGTGACGCGAAGGAGAAGCGGGCCGAGATGAAGGCCAAGGCGCGGCTGCTGGTGTATTCGCAGCCCGCGTATATCGCGCGTCGGATGCTGACCGCGCGACTTCCGAAAGAGGTCGCAGAGTCTAAAGAGCGCGCGTCGAAGTATCTGAAGGACGTGGATGTAACTAGGGATTCTGCGATCATCGCCATCGCCAAGATGGGAGGGATGAACGCGTCGGCCTTCGTTGCCGAGTACGGGATCGACCCGGCCGACTTCAATGTCCCAGAGATGCGGGCAGGTCATAAGCGCCCGGCCATTGTTAAGAGTGGCGGGCTTACCCCAGGAGAAGTTGGCGAGCGGCTGGCCGAGTTGGGATATATACCGACTGACGCTAACGGGAAGTTTGATAACCAGTCTGTTGAAGATTTGCTGGATGATGAGGCTCGCGGTAATTCGCGGTACTCGCTGTCGGCAGATCACGAGGCTATTTCCGGAGGGCCTGAGTTCTCGCAGAGTCAGACTGTTGTTTCAGAAGACACGCTGGGCGCTGCCAGACTGCATCGTGATGAGATCGAGCGCCGGTTTGATTTGTCAGATGCCGACCGTGCTGTCCTTGGGAAGATGATCGCGGATAAGGGAATGCCGGCGGATGTGGTTGCTATGGCGTCCGGGTTCAGGAATGCCGACGACCTGATCCGTGGCCTTCTTACGACCATCGATATAAACGAGGAAATTGAGCGCGCTACCGACGTGATGATGCTGCAAGAGTACGGGGACATATCTTCTCCGGAAGCGTTGCAGCGCGCTGTCGACGAGGCGCTTGCTGGTCCTGCTCGTCTGCGGATTCTTGCCTCTGAGATTGGCATTCTTACGAAGACCGAGGGCAACCTGTCAAACCTGTACCGCGCTGCTAAAGAGGCGGCTCGGAACATCGTGTCGGACGTGAATGTCGGGGCGCTGCGCCCAGACAAGTATCGACTGGCCGCAACCCGTTCCGCGCGTGAAGCCATTGCAGCTATCGGTCGTGGCGAAGACGCCGTCGCAACGAAGAACAAGCGCACGGAGATGCTTAACACTGCACTGTTCACCATGGCTACGGAAACGAAAGAAGAAATTCGCGCGAAGGTTGCGAAGTTCCGCAAGGCTATGAAGCAGTCCGACGAGGACGTGGCCAAAAAGCGGGATATGGACCTCGTGAATGTGGCACGGACTATCTTGTCTGAGTACAGGATTCTGACCGGCCCGCAGGCTGTAAAGTCTGGCAAGGCTATGGACCTTATCCGTCAGTACGACCCGGCTATTGCCGAGTTGTTTGAGGACGTTATTGATACCTTGCCAGACCGCAAGCCGTACAGCGACCTGACTGTTTCCGAGTTCCGCGCAGTGTCCGATGCGGTTGAATCACTGATGCTCCGCGCACGTCAGGAAAAGCGCATTGTCCTCGACGGGCAGAAGTTTGACATGGATACGTTCGCTGGCGAGGTTGTTGCTAAACTTGGCGGGAAGATGCCAAAGAGCGCAAGAGGCACGCTTAGCACAACCGACAAAATGGCACGGTTTGCTCTTGGAGCATGGGCGCACATTAGAAGAACCGAGTCGTTCCTTGAGTTGGCCAAGCTAGACGAGATGCTGTTCCGCCCGGTTCACAAGGCTGTAGAAAAGCATTTTGCAGATGTAGCCCAATATCAGGCCGAACTGATTGCTTTGCTAGATGGGATAAAGGGCTCGCTAACGTTCGATGCGATTACCGCAAGGGGCGACGAAGTTCCTGGTATGGTCCTGTCTCGCGGCAAAGTAGAATTGCTCCACGTGATCCTTCATCTAGGGAATAAGAGTAACCGTGAGAAGTTGCTACTCGGTAGAGATTGGGCAACTACTGACGGCGACGGGAATATAGACAGTCGAGGGTTTGATAGGTTCATAGCCCGCATGTTCGCCAATGGCACGATCACTAAAGCCGACATGGATTTTGTACAGTCCGTTTGGGCGCTGATGGAGAAGATGAAGCCCGCCGCTCAGTCTGCGCATAAGGAGATGTTCGGGTATTACTTCAGCGAGATTACTGCGCAGCCTTTTGTGACTCCGTTCGGAACATATAGCGGTGGGTATGTCCCTGCGATTGGTGACCGGACCAGCCCGCTCGTTTCGCAGCGTGCGGCCGCCAATGAGTTATATGACTCGGGCAGCAATAAGATGTTCCCGACAACTGGCCGTGGCTTCTCTAAGTCTCGGGTGAAGTGGAATGTACCTCTTGAGCTTAACCTAGGGCTGCTTTCCGCACACATAGATTCAGTTTCTCGGTTTACTCACGTAGAGCCAACCATCAGGGAGATGGCCCGGCTCATTAGGAGAGGTGACGTTAGTAATGCGTTCGATGCCTACGCGCCATCATCGCTGTCAAACATTATTAACCCATGGCTTGAGAGTTCTGCAAAGCAGAGCGTCATGCCGCCGAGTGCTTTTCCAGAAGTAGACAAAATAATCAACTGGATGAACGCAACTGCCGGCGCCGCGATGATGGCGGGGAATATTGCTAACGCCGCACAGCAGCTTACCGGCTTTACATTTGCCGGGGCAAAGGTCGGATACCCGGCCCTGTTGCGAGCCCTGATGACGACGACGTTACAGCCAGTTTCGTCGCGGTCCAGGATAAAATCTATGGACCCATTCATGAAGCGCAGGCTTGATGGCAACGAGTACGAGATGACCCAGCAGTTAAATTCCCTGCTGCTTGGAGATGGCATTCTCGACACCGCGCAGAAGGCGGATAACTGGATCAAGTCGCACGCCTACTTTCTGCAACTTTCCGTGCAGCGATTCCTTGACCCTATTGTATGGACTGCCGCCTATGACGAAGCGGTCCGCAAAAACTCAGAAGACCCGATCGGGGATGCCGGGAATGCCGTCAGGAACACACAGGGATCGTTTGCTCCTGGGGACGTGGCTAATATCGAACGCGGCAACGCGGCGATGCGGGTGGCGATGAAGTTCTACTCCTACTTTGGGATGGTTACTAGCACGATGGCCACTGAGTCATCGAAGGCTGTACGGGAGAAGGGGGCGGTCAGGGCAGTCCCGCGACTCCTGTACCTGTGGGCTATCCCGTTCGCAGTTACGAATATGATTGCCGAGGCGATCATGATGGGGCTGCCCGGGGACGATGACGACGAAGACGAAGACGGCCTCATTGACGAGTACATCGCTATGTATTTCGGGGCATCGTTCCGGGTAGGCACGGCAATGGTTCCCGGCATAGGTGGTGCCGTGTCCACATTCGCCTCGACCATGGATGACAAGCCTTTCAATGACCGGCTTGCTGTTTCCCCCCTGTCGTCTTATACAAGTAGGGCCATAAAAGGGGTTTCCGACATTACCAGCGGAGACGCATTCTCTGAGGATGCCGGTGCGGCCGAATTGCGGTCAACGCTTGCTCTTTTAGGTATACTTGGTTTGCCCACGTGGCAGATAGGTAAGACCGCTGGCTATGCGGTAAACTTGGCTCAGGGTGAAGTTGAGCCGGAGACAGATGCCGAGATGCTTCTTGGCTTGGTGCGGGGCAGATAAAGATGACTATTTCAGCAGCCACATCACGTCTAGAACATGCCGGTAATGGCGTGACACTGGTGTTTAATACGCCGAAGATTTACGACGAGGATCACATTGCCGCATACCTTGTTGAGGATGCGGACATCACTAATGTTGATTCTTTGGCGCTCACAACCGATTACACAATAAGTAATATCGGGTCCGCCAACGGGACGCTGACCGCACTTGTCGCTCCGCCATCCGGTTACACGCTAGTCATCGTCAGAGTTGTTCCTATCGAGCAGCAATACGATTATGTCGAAAACGACAATTTCCCGGCGGCCTCGCACGAAAGGGCGCTTGATCTTCTAACACAGCAGATACAGCAGATTGACGATAGGCTAGACCGATCGGTCCGTCTTTCAGACTCTGACACTAGCGGGCTGTCGTTGGAATTGTCTGATCCGACCGCGCTCTACTCTATCCGCGTTAATTCTGGGGCGACATCCCTAGAGTTCTATGACCAAGGGAGCGTCCCGCTTGCAGTACCGGCAGACGACTCGGTTACGCTGGCGAAGATGGCGGAGATTGCGCAATATCAGATGTATATAAGGACTACGTCTGGCACAGGTAATCCTGAAATTTTTCAGGCGACTGCTGCCGGGGTGGCGCTTCTTGATGATGCTAACAGCGCAGCGCAGCGTGCAACGCTTGGAGTTGATGCGGCGTTAATTTTGTCGCTTCTCCCGGCAGGGTCTGTTATCGGCAGCTCGTATGCAAGCACTGCTACGTATACGACCATTGCTACTGGAATTCCGTTCGACGACACGATCCCTCAAAAAACAGAGGGGACTGAAATAATTACTGTGTCAATTACGCCATCTTCAGCGTCAAGTAAGGTGCGCGTAAGGTTTTCCGCCCCAGTGCTATATGCGAACAATGGCAACACAACTTGCGCGATGTTTAAGGATTCTGTGCAGGATGCAATTGCAGTTGCATCTGTTCAGTCTTCACATGGCGAAATGCACGTTGCTTTTCTTGAATTCCAGCATAGTCCTGCTACAACTTCTGCAATCACGTATAGCGTTAGGATTGCTGCGTCAAGCGGCACCATCTATGTAAACGGGGACACCACAGGCAGGAAGTATGGCGGGGCTGCTGTCGCTACTCTTGTTGCGGAAGAAATCAAGGTTTAATTGAGGAAAAAAGACATGAACACTTTTTCTGTGATACTGCTTTCAAATGGAAGTGCCACCGGGGCAGTAGTAAAGTGGCCCGGCGGACGTGGGGTATTAGAGGTCGGCGGCGATTTTACAGGAGGCGGCACCGTTTCTTTGCACGGTATATTGCCTAATGGAGTTTTTGCGGCATTGGGTCCAGAAACAACGTTAACGGCAAACGGTCGCGGAGGATTTGATATTGGGCCAACGGACCTTAAAGTCGTGGTAACCGGCACCGTTGCGTCAATGTATTGCACGGCCAGCCGAGTGACTTCGTAATGACGACGCAGCCGATCACGTTCCGGTGTACATTCCCGGTAACGTTCCGGGTTACGGATGCCTCGCAGGAGTCTTTCTCCCCGGTTTCATTCTTCCCCAGCGGCTCTCCCGGCGCGTGGTTCGTCATCACCGACCCGACCACGCTGTACCAGACGAACGACACGTCCACGCCTGTCACGGCGCTGGGTCAGCAGTTTGGCCGTGCCACGGACAAGTCCGGTTCAGGCGCTCACGCGACTCAGGCGAATGCGGCACAGCGCCCGACGTTGCCGGCTGCGGGTTATCGGCTGCGTTCGGATTTCTCCAACGACGTTCTGTCCTGCACGCTCGCCTCCGCACGCGACATGTACGTCAGCACGCCTTACGGTGCGTACAAATCGCAGGCTAACGCTGGCGGGGTTCGTCTGCCGCTTAACGACGCGACGGAAATCGTGGCTTGCGCAACGTTGAGTGCGGCGCAGGAAGATGCGCTGTACCGGTATTTTGGCGTCGAAGAAAAGTATCTTGTGCTGCTGTCGCCAGACACGACCATCG